>Ga0206123_10004976_pt1 | contig 10165 bp, 11 predicted proteins | sample Helgoland_Spring_2_FD_160086 | JGI IMG/M metagenome (GOLD analysis project Ga0206123, IMG submission 160086) | Pelagic subsurface seawater microbial communities from Kabeltonne, Helgoland, North Sea - Helgoland_Spring_Bloom_20160316_1 | ecosystem: Environmental > Aquatic > Marine > Epipelagic ... | reverse complement strand
TGGTATTTTAACATCACTCTTTTTCACTAATTTTGGTAATTTTAGTGATACTTCTTGTGGAATATCTTTTAAATGATTGTCTACAATAGTAATTAGTTTTTCTGACATCTTTTCGTGTGTAAAATGCTCTCTATTTATTAACATTTGTTTTTTACCACGAATTTCATATTTGTGATAGTTCTTATGAACATCTTTAATAATTTGAGATGATACTCCATAATTTACAGTGGACCAAACTGATTCCTCGTTAAAATATTCCTTTGGAAATGCAGATTGTGGTATCTTTGTCATCATATGTGGTAATTCTACGGTGTAGTCCTTATCCAAAAAGTCTGCTTGACCTGTTGAAATAGGTGCTATCATAGGTTTACCACTAAATGTTGCCTCTAACAATGGTCTTCCAAATCCCTCTCCGTGCGTAAATGTTAAATGTGCTTTTACTTTCGGGTGATTATACATTTGGTTCATTTCTTCATCTGATAAATCTCCGTGTAGTAAATATATATTTGGTAGTGTTTCACAATCAATGGATTTTTTAACCATATCTATTTTTTTCTTCAAGTCATTCCTATCCAAAATAGAGAATCCAGCACTACTTGTTTTCATAATTAAAGCTGGTGGGTTTTTCGTATTCTTAAATGTTTCTAAAAACACTTTGACCATCATTCCGGTGTCTTTTCTATCCTCACCCATATTACCTTGTAACCAATGTCCTACAAATAAATAACAAAAGTCTTCTTTAATTTTTGAAAATTGTTTTTTCAAATTAGTTGACATCAATTTTGTTTCTTTGTATATCTCCGGGTCTGCACCTTCAAACAATACATCACTTGGTTTTTCTAATTTTAGTTGTGAAATAATCTCATTGGTTTTGTTATTTGTTTTATCATAAGTTACATCTACAAATCCTTTTTGTGAGAACTCTGATGTGAATATTGTCATATCCATACGATTACAACCCTCTACCCAATCTGCTGGTGGTATTGATGCCTCTATACCTGCCGTAATACCTATATTCTTTTTACCTATCGGTTGAAATTCATTTGGAATTACAATATGTAAATGTAAATCTGGTTGTTTTTCAAGTTCTGGTTTTGTTAAAATTCTAGCTTTTATTTCGTGGTGGACTGGATTATCTTGTTCTAATGCATTTGGTGGTGTATTACCCCAACGAACTGATTGTATTCTTACATCATACTTTCCACTTTCAATTAATGTTCTACAAATATCTCGTGAGTGGTTTCCATATCCACTTCTTGTTCCAACTGGTGCTGTCACTAATATCATTGGTTTCATACTTTGATTACCTCGTATCTTTCTCTTGGTGTCCATTTATCAAATGCAGTATTCATATGTTCTGTAAATAGTTGTCCCATATGTCTGGCTGACATCATTGCCTCATCACTACAAACCCACTCGTGTCCTTTGAATCCACACTCATCTCTATCTTCTTTTGACATTTCATACCATTCTTGGATTTTGTCTGCTACTTCTACCCAATCTGCTCTATCGTCAAAGATATATGGTGTTGGTGGTGAACCTTGTAATGAACGAGTCTTAGGCCATACTGGCTTTACCCACTCTCCGTGAGTTAAATCTTCATTGTCTTGCCACTTTCTCCAATCGTGTAGTGAGTGGATATCTTTATAGTCTTTATAAGTAATGAATTTATCTTTTAATCTAAATCCACATTGGTCTTGCATACCACCCGTAACATTAACAATAATTGGTGTTCCTGCCATCAATGATTCACAAGTTCCCAATCCGAATCCCTCGTTGGATGCTATATTGATTGTGACATCACAAATATTATAGAGATAGTTCATATGTTTATTATCTAATTTTTCTGTTGAAAATATAATGTTCAAGTCAGGGCATAATTCTTCACACACTGCTGGTAAATCTGTTCCATTTGGGTCAACTGGTTGAGTATGTAGTATGAATGCAGTTTTATCTCGTTTTTCTTTTGGTAGTTTATCAGCAAATTCTTTAAATGCCAGAATAGTGTCTGAAGTCATCTTTCTTCTAATGTTTCTATTAAGATATAGTATAGAAAAATCAATATCTTTTTTGTCAAATAGTTCGGATTTCATCTTGTTCATTTCTAATACTTCTTTTTCATCTTTGACTGGATAGAAGAATTTTTCATTAATTCCGTGTGGGATATAAGTAGAATCCCAATCTGTTCTTGGTTTGTTCTGACATACATTTTGAACAATATTGTGTGTTTGCTTTGAAATATTCATAATCAAATCACAACTCTCATAATAAGGTTCGTTCCACATTGGATAAGGTAAGTCATCCCAAATATTATAATAAAAAATAGGTAGACTTTGTCTTATTTCGTGTTCCATTTCATACAACCAAATCCAAAATCTTGGGTCTGTATAAATCATAATTCCATCTGGCTTTTCTATATTTAATATTTCTCGTAGTAAGTCAGGATTACCATATCCGTCAACTGGATAAATTTTACAATATGAATCTTCAACACCTGTCTGTTCTGCTAAATCACTTGATAAATCAAATATTTTACCTTTATCTGGGTGTTTAATTGCACCACCAACTTGAACCCAATCAAAGTCTCTTAGTGTTCCCATAACAATCTCTCTTGACATTACACCAACACCACTTGACATTCTCAAGTCATCTGATAATAATAATATCTTTTTCTTTTTACTAAGTGAATTTAATGCAACCGATTTTAATTTTGGAATTTTCATACTACCTCTTTAATATTTTGAACCACTTTCCTCTAAATTTTCGTAATTGGTTATTGTTTTCGCGAACTCTTCATTATGTACAAATAAATCAATACTTCTATTTACTAATTTTTGTAATGAAAAATCATCACGAATGGACTTTTCCTTGAACTTACGATATAACTCGTCAATGACTTTTACTGATGTTAATTTTTCTTCTTTCATAATCTGTATATATGTATATATATAAATAGTAGGTTAATCTAAAATAACATACTTTTTATTTATTTTTTCACAATATTCTAATGCTGACTTTGTTCCGTTGGTTATTTCTCCGTCTTTACAAAACGCCACTACTTTGTCAGAATATTTAACCAAATCTTTATTTCTTTTATGATAATAACCAACTGCATAAGGTTTTCCATAATTATAGGCTTCCATTACACAATACATATTATGTGGTTGGTGTTGTGGTGGAAATTCATTATAAGGAACTTTAAATTCTAATGCAAATTTCTTTGCATATTTATCTGCCCCGTCTTTGGCACCACCACTTACAATTTCTACATTTGGGTGTTCCATTTTTAATCTGAACAAAAAGTTCTGAATGTTTTTTTTGTTGGTATAAGTTCTACTTCCGATAATTGCTATCTTCATTAGTCGTTTCGTTTTTGTTTTCTGGTTGGTTCTGGATTTAGTTCATCTTTATTAACAAACTCGTATGTTTTTCTGAATTGTTTCAGTCCCTCAATAATACCCGTTGGATTATCATACTCCCAAGCAAACCTATAATTTTCTGCATAATCTCTATTAGTTGGTCTGATACCTCTTGGTTTTATATCAAAGAATATAAAATTATTTTGGTCATCAGTATATTCAGGTATTAATATTAATTTAGTTCTAAACTCACCTGAAGATTTCCAATATTTAATAAATGGTTCTAATGTGTTTAAATCCACCACTTCGGTTCTTCTATCATACCAAAAATATAGTGGAAATTGGGCACCATTAAAACAATCCAATTGTTTTAATTTCATCAACTCTTGAAATATTTCTTGTTCAAATTCTGTTGCTAAAAAATCTGTTACTTTAATTCTTAAACTTGGTTCTGTCATTATAAATCCTTACAACTTCTGCACTTCTTGTGCTTTTCACATTTTTCATAGTCGTGTGAAATGATTTTACCTTTGTCATCATAACACTCATCTATGAACTCTTGTAACCTACTCATAACCTTATTAACACTTGGTTTTCCACTCGCTGGCGAGAACGCCTGAATTCTTTTCTGTGGATAAATCATATTCTCATATAATCTTCTCTTTAATATTAAATATTCAACATCTATTTTATCTTCTGATATTTCTAATTGTTTTGCCATAAAGTGTTTATACAACAACAACTGATTAGTTTTGTTCTTGTCGGCTTTCATATATTTATTCCACCCCATAGTAGATGATTTGATATCAATAATTCTCATACGACCTGTCTTCTTGTCGTGTAGAACTACATCCATATAACCAACGAATCTCATATCTTTTGGTAGTTCATAATTTAGATTCATCTCAATACCGACTAATTCAGTATCTTTCTTTTTGAAGTGACTTGACTTTCTCTTTAAGAACTCATCAATGATATTGAATCCGTCTTGAGTGAACTCTGCCATCTCTTCTTTGGTTACTTCAAATCCGTCACCATATCTTTTCTTGGCTTCTTTGTATAATTCTTTCATACGATAGATTAGAATGTCTTGAAGTGGTAAGGCATCTGCTTCTTTGATTGTTCGTTCATAATAACATACTAAATATGCTTGAATAGTCTCGTGAATAGCACTACCGAACAAGGTATAGATATTACCCTTGAAAGTTTCTGCTTTATCCACATAGTTTGCTTTCCAAGTGTAAGGACATTTGTCCCACATTGCGAACTGACTATAACTTATTTTGCCCATTTGCCTCTTGATACCACTTGTGCCATTATTCCATAAACCGATATATCATTATAACTATCCACTACTGGTTCATCTTGAACTGAGTTTTTATCATCTCTCATCAATAGTGTTTTAATTCTTTCTGTTTTATCTTGTATTCTAAACCACAATCCTAACAATGATAATTTAATATCTTCTGTGGTTTTTAATAATGAACCAACCGCCACATTTTGTGGTCCGTAGTCGTGTTGTTTATGTAAGAACAATTCGTATTGTTCTTTTTGAATTTGTCTAAATTCTTGTGTCATTTCAGGATATTTGTTTTCCATATATGATATGACATCATCATTTTCGTCTTGTAAGACTTTTGTAGGTGAATCTTTAATCGCCATTATTTACTCCATATTTTTTTTAGTTGTTTTTCATCTACGCCATACTTTGATATAATTGAATATACAACATCTTTACCCATAATGTCAAGTGTTTTCTCAATATTTTGTGAACTTTCTTCAAAGTGTTCACATAATATATCCATAGCCCACTTTTCTATCTTGGATTTCTTCTTAGATTTTGTATATTTTAAATATGTATTTCCTACTGGTAATAAATTCGTATAGAATTGATAAATTGTCTTTGGTTTCAATTCCCAATATTGTTGTATTTCATTTACAACTTCTATCCACTCGGCTTTCATTGATAAAAATCTATGGACCATATAATTGTTCCAAGTCTTTTTATCTGCTTCTGTAATGTTGTCCCAATAATTTTGGTTCTGAACATTAGTAATTTGTTTTATGTGTTCAAATAGTGTTTTTGTTTTCATAGTGAATAACCTTAGATATAAATAAATATAGAACTTATAAGTCAAAATGACAAAAATCTTTATTCTGTTCATAAAAAGTTTTTAATTCTTGCCAGTTCTCAATATTTTTGTAATTGTCTTCTGTGTTTATTTTAACACCAGAGAAGAATCCAAATAAATCTTCATAAAATAATACTCGTGAATTTTTGTGGTTTTTTAAATAACCAATAGTTTTTATTGATGTCTCTTTTATTCCTTTTATATCTTTTTTTATATCTTCAATATCAATTTTACTAACTTTAATTTTGTTATATTCATCTTTTTCTTTTTGTGAGAATGTTTCTACCCCAAAATCTACTGCTCTCCACTTCTCTGTTTTCTTTGCCAGATTTAATGATAATGCTTGTTGAAAAACATTTCTTCTTGATAAGAAAAAAACCATATCGTGGTATTCTATTATAGTTCTATGTAATTTTTTTTCTGGATATACACCAAACTTGATACCAAATGTATCTTTGTTGTTATACATTTTGTCAAGAAATGTCTTTACACCCAAAGATTTTATTATCTTTTCTGAGTGATTAAATTCTGGTTCCCATATAAACTTCTTTGATGAAATATCTTGTAGTGTTTTACAAAACTCTGTTGTTCCACTACGACTACAACCCAACACTAATACTTTATTTAAATGCATTACCCAACATCCAAGTTAATACCGAACTCCTTACTCCACTTGTTAGTGGTGATACTCGGTGTCCTAAATATGATGGAAATAATATTAAACTTCCTTTCTTTCTACTACCAACTGCTGTCTTTTCACCTGTTTCATCAGTCATACTGAACTCAAAGTTTCCACCCTCATAATCATTCTCATCTGCTAATTGAACAATTGCAGTTATTTTACGAACTGATGTTTCTTCATTTCCAATGTCCAAATGCCAGTCGTATTTACCTGTGTCCGCATACCTTAACATACGAATATTAGAAAGTTGGTTTGATATATCGAAGTTAAAAAATAGTTTGTTTGCCATTTCACAAGCCATATTTATATTTTTGTTTAGATTAAATCCGTCTGACAATATCACATCATCCTTAAATCTAACCTCTTGGACTTTACGAACACTTTCGTTCACTACATCAGCACCATTTCCTGTATAAGTTCCTGCGACCGTAGCTTTATGTTGTTCTGAATTATCAAACATTTCCAATAATTCATCACATCTTTTTTCTGTTAAGAAGTCATCTTTATGAACCACAAACTTAAAGTTTTTCTTTTGTGTTAAATTTTCTATCACCTGAAATGGTCTCCTATGAATAACTCTTGTAAAACATATCTTGTTCCTTTTGTAACTGGTGTTACATTGTGAGATAAAAATGTTGGAAAGATAGTCAACGAACCTTTTAATTGGTTCATTGTATACCATTCTTTTGTGTGTTTATCTTGGACACCAAATTGAACTTCACCACCCTCGTATTCACTTGGGTCTGTTAATTGGACGATTGCTACAAGTTTTCTATTAGAACAACTACCTGCATTAAAGTCTGTATGCCAACCATAAAATCCACCTTGGTGATACTTGATAAGTTTTAATTCGTCATCTGCTCCCTCAATATCAAAGTGAAATACACCTTGATTAACTATCTTTACCACTTGATGTATTTTGTCCTGTAACCACTTCCAATCTTTATTACATTTGTCTGGTCTAAGTCTATTGTCTGGTTGGTCAAATAAATACCACTCCTCAGTAACTCGTATCTCTGGTATGATTGCTGCTTCACCACATTCACCACCTACTCCACCTGTTACAACTTCTTCTGTTGTGGTTATTTGTTCTATCAATTCATCACACTTTTCGTGTGTTAAAAATTTAGGTATCTGTATTGAATACTTGAAATCGTTATTTAGTTTCATTTAAATGTATTTCCTTTTATGAATGTTATCATAGTGTATCTGTCTTTTTTATCAAATTCTAATACTCGGTGTGCTGCAAATGATGGGAATATAACCATTCTACCTTTCTTAGCATCTATTTTGTCATTCCAAATCTGTAATCCACCACCCTCAAATTCATCATTTAGAAATATCACACAAGACATTTTGGTGGTGGTGTTAACTACCTTTCCGTCTCCTGCTGCATAATCTGAGTGGAATAATGTTCCTGCACCTAAACGAGAGTTTATATCTTTGAAATTCTCTATCGGATATAACTTTATACAAGAGTGTTGAATACTATCAATGTCAAATTTAAATACGAGTTGATTAGATAATTTTGCTATTTTCCATATTTTATCCAATACATTTTTGTCCTCAGTTACCACGTTTTTACAATTGTGTAAACTACCCCAGACAAATTCATCTTCATCAACCTTATCATTTATGTGTTGCATTTGAGATTCACACTCTTCTGGTGTTAGAAAATTATCTCTTACTAAATACCATTTGAAGTCGTGATTATGTATCAGACTCATCAGAAACTAAAACCTTATTTGCGAAATAATTAACACCACTATCCGTAGAGTTTATGTTGTATGTTATTTCTTCTTTATTTACAATATCAATATGAACAACTTTTAATTTATTTAACTCATCATTCAAAACCTCATCACCTATTCTAAGTGGTCTATAATCTGAATCTACCTCAGAATCTCCCACTATATAAAATGGGTGGTCATCTGTTGCTGTAATTTTTGTATTGTTGTCAAAGGTATATGTTACAATATTATCGTGTAATATTTTTACTACTTCCGTAACCTTTGAGTTTTGTAACCTGCCAGATTCAATATCATATGTCTTAATTTTTACACCTGGTGTAATTTTTTCTATCTGTTCAAATGTTCCGTCAAACAATGTAATCATTGTATCACCTGTGAAACAAAATGAACTATTATGACTAACTATGTCGTGTGCCACGATTGTTTCGTGGTCTTGATTTAGTAAATTGTAAGTAATGTGTTCACCTTCAATCTTTTTGATTTCAGTAATTTCTACCCAACCATCTAAATCTCTAACATAATCACCAACTTCTACAACTTCACTACCACCTGCGTGATTTGGATTGTGGCCGTCTATTGTGGACCAACCTTTATCTCTTAGTAAAAATGGGTGGTTTCCTGTTGGTTTAAGTGTTTGTCCAGACTCTAATGTTAATTCATAACAATCGTCGTGTAGTTTTTTCATAATAGAATTGACTTTACCTTCTTTAAACTCGTCATTTTCTTCATCAAAAACCAATACACTCTCACCCAATTCTATTTCATCAATTCTTTTATAATTACCCTCACCCATATTAATAACTTGGTCTGGTAAGAAACAAAACTTATTGTGAACCAATACATCATTTGCAAAATAGTTGTGGTGTGTTTCAATCTCTAAACTATAAGTTTGGACTGGATTGATATCTTCCTGTAAATCAGTAATTTCAATCTCTACGAGTTTTCCATTGTGAAGTTCTAAACACTTGTCTGCAATTTCCAATTGTTTGGTTTCTATATCATATCGTTTTTCTGTCCATTGTGGTTTATAAGATGACCAACCTTTTCCAACTACCCAATATGGGTGGTCAAATGTATTCTTTGTCTTCTTGTCACCAAAACTAATCTCTACAATATCTGCGTGTGTTGGTGTTTCAATGGATAATACTTTTCCTACTTTAATTTCTTCGTTATCAAAATCGTAATTCATTATTTCTTCACCAACTTCAACTAATTCAATACCTTTTATTGTTCCGTCACCCATTGTGATTGGTGTTCCTGCTACGAAACATTTTGGTGGAATATTGTGAACCAATATATTTGACTGGAAGTAAGTATCAATGTCCTCAACATCCAATGAATACCAAGTAACATCACCAGAATTTTCTGTCTTTGCGGTTATTTCTACCTCATTTCCGTCTGAGTCTAATAAGTAATCTCCAACTGACAATTCATCTGCACTATTCCAAGCCCAAGTTCCACTTTTCTTAACAAAGTATCTAACATCATTATTCAATTGATTTGGATTGTAAGGTGTTTTAATACTACCATTGATTAAGTAGTATCCATAAGACATTGTTTTCATAACATTTGTTACGATTGAACCTTGTGTTGTTGAACCTGATAAATCTGTTGTGGTGTATGCTAAATAATTTTGAGATTCATCTGGCATATCTAATGGTTGGTAGGATTTAACGACATCACCAACTTCTACATCTTGAACTTGCGTTGTTGTTCCATCATACATTTGAATTAAACTACCACTCGCTGATGTTTTTCCTTTCATACCAATGTAATTCCAAGAATCATCAGTTGATTTGTTTAATTTAATAGCAGTTCCAGCTTCTCTTTCTGTAAAAATTATTGTCTTTTCTGGTGTTATCATAAAATCACATTTACCAACACCTAAATAAGATTGTGGAATAGAACCATCATAACTACCAGTATGAACCATAAAAGTTTCTATCAATAGATTGTTATCTACTGCGTCTTGATAACTTGAACTACCAGCGTTATAAGAGTATAGTCCAATAGCATTAGACTGAATACCCGAGTCAAGTGCTGGATTCTTTGTTACGAAGTCTGGATGATTTATATTGTCTGTAAATGATGATGTGTTGAATAGTGGTATTAAACTTGAGCTAACTGGTGATGAACCCAATATAGTTCTAAATGTATTCTTGTTAAATGAACCACTTACGATTTCTAATAAATTGTCATCACTATACCAAGGTGTCTCAAAGAACAAATGAAAACTACCAG
>Ga0206123_10004975_pt1 | contig 10167 bp, 8 predicted proteins | sample Helgoland_Spring_2_FD_160086 | JGI IMG/M metagenome (GOLD analysis project Ga0206123, IMG submission 160086) | Pelagic subsurface seawater microbial communities from Kabeltonne, Helgoland, North Sea - Helgoland_Spring_Bloom_20160316_1 | ecosystem: Environmental > Aquatic > Marine > Epipelagic ... | reverse complement strand
GCGGTTTTATCAGTAGACGACGCCGCAGGCGAGGCTTTTGATAAAACCGCTAAGCTGATGGGACTAGATTATCCGGGCGGTCCTCGTCTGGCCGCTTTGGCTGAACAGGGCAACAGCGATCGTTTTACCTTTCCGAGACCAATGACAGACAGACCCGGCCTTAATTTTTCTTTCAGTGGTTTGAAAACTTCTGCGGCTAATACTCTGGCCGCAAATGACAGTGATGAACAGACCCTGGCGGATATTGCGCGGGCATTTGAAGATGCGGTGGTTGATACATTGGTGATTAAATGTCGCCGGGCGCTAAAAGAAACCGGTTACAAGCGTTTGGTCGTTGCTGGTGGTGTTAGTGCCAATAAGCATTTACGCGCAAAACTTGAAGCTTTATTAGAAAAACAGAAGGGTCAGGTGTTTTACCCGCGCACGGAATTTTGCACTGATAACGGTGCGATGATCGCCTTAGCGGGCGCTCTGCGTTTACAAGCGGGAGAACGTGAGCCATTGGCAGTGAAAACCTATCCGAGATGGCCGATGACAGATTTGAAACCGATGGCAAATATTAGCGACGCCGTTTAAAGGCTTTTTCTTCGCCCGAGGACAAGCGCAGAATATTGGCCTGATGCCGCCAGAGTATCAATAGCGAAATCATAATAACCGGCACCGTATATTGGGGCTTTATCCAATAGGCATAAAAGGGAGCCAGACAAACGGTCACTAAAGCCGCTAAAGAAGATACCCGGCTGATACGGAAAACCAGTAACCAGGTGGCAATAAGCAACAAAGCCATTTCCCAGGCAACCGGGAACATAGCACCTAAGGCGGTAGCAACAGCTTTGCCGCCACGGAAATGGAAGTAAAGCGGGAAAATGTGGCCAAGGCAGGCTGCAACCGCAATTAGGCCAAGGAAAAACGGCTCAATGCCGAGAAAGTAAGAGCCCCACACCGGAACCATACCTTTTAAAACATCAAACCAAAGAGTTAATAACGCAGGGACTTTTCCGCCAACCCGGTAAACATTAGTGGTTCCGGGGTTGCCTGAGCCTTCTTTGCGCGGGTCTGGTAAGCCCCAAAGTCGGCAAATAACCACAGCGCTACTGATAGAGCCCAGAAGGTAGGCTGAAAGTATCATCAGTAAAGTAAGCGCTGTCATGGGGTACGAATCCCTCGTTGGTTAAGGTAGACTGCGATTAAAAGTCAATGCCCCTAGAATAAGCGGTTTTTTGGGCAATTACCACGGGTTAACACAAATGGAACAAGCAGATATTGATGTCGTTAGCATTGAAGGCTTAACCGTAGAGACCATCATTGGTGTCTATGACTGGGAAAAAGAAAAAAAACAGCAGTTGGTGCTGGATATTCAGATGAGCTGGGACAACCAGCGCGCCGCAACCACTGACAATATTGACGACGCTTTAGATTATGCACTGGTGAGCGAGCGGGTGTCTGTCTGGGTAGCTGAAAAGCCGCGTCAGCTAATAGAAACGGTCGCGGAAGGCGTTGCCAGCCTCATTTTGAATGAGTTCGGAGTGCAGAACGTTGAAGTGCGGGTGGCTAAACCCGGAGCTGTGCCTAATGCTAAAACGGTCGCTGTAAGCGTTCGCCGAAGTGTTTTCGACAGCCCATTTGGGTAAGAGGATAAGTTGTGGCGCAAGTTTTTCTCGGAATAGGTTCTAATACGGAACGTGAAAAACACATTCGGGCAGGGCTGAAAGCCATTGCAAAGAGCTTTACCTGGCAGCAACGTTCAAGAATTTTTTGCAGCGCTTCGGTCGGGTTTTCCGGAAGTGATTTTTACAACCTGGTGGTCGAGGTAGAAACTGACCTTTCTGTTACCGAAGTTCTTGCCGAATGTAAGCGCATTGAGCAGGAAAACGGACGGGTTCCGGGTAGTGCCAAGTTCAGCCCGCGAACCTTAGACATTGATGTATTGTTGTACGATGACGTTATTCGGGAGCAACAACCGCAGTTGCCTCGCGGTGAAATCCTTGAAAATGCTTTTGTGCTCTGGCCTCTGGCTGAAATAGCCGGGCACCGCTTGCATCCGCTTTTAAATTTGAGCTACCGGCAGTTGTGGGAACAATACCAGCAGACCCATAAAGACTCGCCGCAACAATTAGAGCCTATTAATGATACCCATTGGCTGGAAGATTAACTCACTGCCTCAGCCAGTATCTGTTCACGCTGTTCGCGTAAGGCATCACCCAGGGCTTTACCGGTGAGACCTTGCTGCTGCAAAGTCTCAGCATTAAGTGCTGCTGCTTTTTCTGCCCCTGAACGTAATTTTTTATGCTGATCAGCGACACTTTGTTGTTGCTTAGATTCACTATGTTCAGCTTGCCTTAACTGCAGTAACTGCTCGAGCTTTTCGGGGCGACGCCAGTAGTCAATTTGTTTCAGTATTGCCGCCAGTTGGGTTTTTTCGGGTAGCTGAGGTGCGGTAATAAAGCCTTCGTGATTTCTTGCCAGCAAAGCGCAGTCACGGTAATGATTCGGTATGGCCAGTTGCCGACAGAATGGCTTTAGGCTCTCAGGTGTTGATTGCTCTATAAACAAGCTGGCAAATCGCAGCGTGGCTGAGTCTGAATAAGCCGATGTTCTTTGCAAACGCTGCAGTTGTGCATCATCGGCGGTTATTCCGGGCAACACCTGAGAAAGCGCCTGTATGTCTTTAAGCAGAGTTAAAAAAACGGTTGGCGTTTGGGTTGTCAGTGACTTTCCCCATTCCCGCCAGACCCGTTCAGGGACTAAGTGACTGAGTTCCTGACTGGCTGACATTTGTTGCAGCAGTTGCTGAGTCTCTTCGGCGACGGTAAAGCCTAAGTGGGCAAAGCGTGCGGCAAAGCGCGCCACTCTTAATACTCGTAGTGGGTCTTCGGTAAACGCTCCAGAAACATGGCGTAATTTACGGGCTTCAATATCCTGAACGCCGTTGTACGGGTCGACTATTTCGCCGTCCTCGCTTTGCGCAATGGCGTTAATGGTTAGATCTCTGCGGGCTAAATCATCTTCCAGAGTTACATCGGGAGAGGCAAAAACGTCAAAGCTGGTGTGGCCTTTACCGGATTTACGCTCAGTCCGGGCCAGTGCGTATTCTTCGTGGGTACTGGGATGCAGGAACACCGGAAAGTCTTTACCTACTTGCTGAAACCCCTGCTTTAACAAGTCTTCTGCACGGGAACCCACCACTACCCAGTCACGTTCGTGCACGGGTAATTTCAGAAGTTTGTCACGTACTGCGCCGCCAACTAAGTATACGTCCACTGTTCACCTCAACTTTGTTTGGCATGATCATGTCGAATCACTGGTCGATGTGCAAGCAAGTCGTTACACTGTTGAACAAATAATACTATCAGCACAATAGCGGACCGATATGTATCAGAACTATTTTGGTCTTCAGGCAGAGCCTTTTTCCATTGCCCCGGACCCGAACTACCTTTACCTGAGTGATCGGCACCAGGAGGCTTTGGCGCATCTTACGCAAGGGCTACAAGGCAGTGGTGGCTTTATTCTGTTAACCGGGGAAGTGGGAACCGGCAAAACCACGGTATCCAGAGCTTTACTGGAGCAGTTGCCTGAGTCAACAGAAACGGCGTTCATTCTTAATCCTATGCTGAATGAGGACGAACTGCTTGCGAGTTTGTGCGATGAATTTGGTATTCGTTATCAAAAACGCTCTGCGACCCGTAAAACTCTGACCGATAAGCTCAGCCAGTTTTTTCTGAAAGCCAATGAGGATGGTCGCCAGTGTGTGGTGCTGATTGATGAAGCTCAGCATTTACGCCCGCAGGTTCTGGAGCAGCTGAGGTTACTGACCAATTTAGAAACCCATGATCGTAAATTGCTTCGGGTCATTTTAATTGGTCAGCCGGAATTACAGGACTTACTGCGCAGGCAGGAGCTTCGCCAACTGGCACAGCGAATTACCGCCCGTTATCATATTTTGCCGCTGACAGAGCAGGACACGCAACGCTACATTGCTTACCGCCTGCAGGTGTCAGGTGCAAACCGTCCTTTATTTAGTTCAGCTGCAGGGCGAAAGGCGCATCAGTTAACTCAGGGCATTCCCCGCTTATTAAATCTTTATTGTGACAGGGCATTGTTGGCAGCTTATACGGAATCTAGTAGCGAAGTGTTGCCCAGGCATATACAGCAAGCGCATATTGAACTGAATGGTACTACCGGCAACAGGAATAGACAGCCGCACTCAGCTTTATGGCGTTGGGCGGGGGCTTTTTTGCTTCTTGTCGCCAGCGCCGTTGGCAGTTACACCCTGATTAACGATACGGAAAAACCGTCGGAAACTACGACCAGCAGTCAATATCAGGCCGCAAAGGAGCTGGCGAGTGTCTGGGGTTTGCCGGACCCCCCGGTAGATGCTGATTTTTGTCAGTGGGTAGAACAATATGATCTTGCCTGTCTTGAGTTAAATCAAAGCCTGCAGCAGCTGCGCAGCATTAATTATCCGGCATTACTTTACAAACGAAATAAAAGCGCTGATTTAATAACGAATGGTACAGCGATAGATACTAATGGCTGGAACGGTGCTTTCCTTCTTCTGTATCAACAGCCGTTGGCTGAAAATGCCGACGCACACCAACAGTGGGTCCGTGAACAGCTGGCAAAACACTTGGATTCTGAATGGGAAAGTCAGTCATCGGCTGAACAATTTAAAGCACTGCAAAAAAGTCAGGGGCTGCGGGTAACCGGGGAGCTGGATGAAGCGACAATGGCATGGCTGGCATCGCGAGCATCTGATTTTGGGCCCAGATTGAGTAAAGAAAGCGAATAAAAAGAGCGAGTAAAGAGAGCAAGTAATGTCATCCTTATTAAAAGCGTTAAAGCAGCAACAGTCGCCATTATTAAAACAAACCTCGGTGCTTGATGCCTCGCTTATGGCTAACGATAAACACCGGCGTAGCTGGAGTTGGTTACTTTGGCTTTTGGTGCTTATTCTCGGCACGGGACTGGGTTCTGTCGGAGCGGCGTGGGTTGGTGAAAAAAATCAATCTCAACGTCCTGAAGCGGAAGGCTTCCGTTGGGGGGAAACCGCCAGTATTGAACCGGTTGAATGGGAAGCAAAACCCGAGCCCGAACCCGCTCCGGAGGAAGAGCCGGAAGTGACGCAAAGCGGTGGCCAACAGCAATCGTCAGAATCGGTGCCAAGCAGGCAAGCTCTGGATCTTTCGACTGTTTCGCCAGACTTGTTGCAGCGCTTCGAAGCGGCAGTGAACGACACTAGTAATAACGATGATAATAGAGTCGATACCAGTGTCATACCTTCATTAAGTGAACTCTCGAGCTCGTTTCAGCGACAGGTACCAGCGTTTAGTTACGACAGCCACATGTACCGCTCTAGTGCATCTCAGCGGTGGATTGAATTGAATGGGCAGCGACTGTACGAGGGCGATGCGTTAAATCAGCTTACAATATTGCGAATAGAGCCACAAAAAGTGGTTTTGATTAAAGACTCACAGGCATTCTCCCAGCCAGCTTTAGAAGACTGGCAACAATAGAAATTATTGACATCCTGCGAAGGGATTCATACTCTTGTGCGACAAAGTTTAAACAAGCGTTTAAATTATTAGTTTGAATGCTTCGGAATTTCTATAAGAGGTAATGATATGGCTGACTACAGAGCTCCCCGCGACGACATGGATTTTGTTTTGCATGATGTATTCCGCGTTGCTGATGACTGGCAGCAGACTCCTGAACTTGCCGACATGATGGACGTTGAAACCGCTGGCGCTATTCTTGATGAAGGCGCAAAAGTAGCGGAAAACTTAGTTGCCCCCATAGCCCGTGAGGCGGATGAAGAAGGTGTTAAGTTTAAAGACGGCGAGGTGACAACACCTAAAGGCTATAAAGAGAACTTTCGCCAGCTGGCTGAAGGTGGCTGGGTTGGTGTGACGGCAAATCCCGACTTTGGCGGTATGGGTCTGCCTAAATCTTTATCTGCTCAGTACGAGGAAATGCTTTGCAGCGCGGACATTGCCTTTTCTCTTTATCCGGGTTTAACCTCCGGCGCTATCATGGCAATTAATTCGCATGGCAGTGATGAGCTGAAGAATCATTATTTACCGCGTATGGTCTCGGGTGAATGGACAGGTACCATGTGCCTGACCGAACCTCATGCCGGTACGGATTTAGGCATTATTCGCAGTAAGGCTATTCCCGCGCAAGACGGCAGTTTTTCACTTAGCGGCACCAAAATATTTATTACTGGCGGTGAGCACGACTTAACCGACAATATTGTGCACTTGGTGCTAGCTAAATTGCCGGACGCACCGGCGGGAACAAAAGGTATTTCCTTATTTGTGGTGCCTAAGTTTTTATCCGACGAGCAGGGTAACCTGACCGAACGCAACAATGTTAGCTGTGGTTCTATCGAACACAAGATGGGTATTCACGCATCAGCAACTTGTGTCATGAACTTTGATGGAGCTAAGGCCTGGCTGGTTGGTGAGCCTCATCGCGGTTTACCGGCTATGTTTACCATGATGAACTATGAGCGATTAGGCGTTGGTATTCAGGGGCTGGGAGCGGCAGAACGTTCGTACCAAAATGCTCTGGAATACGCTAAAGATCGTATTCAGGGACGCGGCGCAAAAGCAACTCGTAACGACCAAGCCGAAGCCGACTCAATTTTAGTGCACGGCGATGTGCGCCGTATGTTACTGACTATGAAGTCTCTGACTGAAGGTGGTCGGGCGTTTTCGACCTGGGTTGGGCAGCAGCTCGATCGTTCCAAATACGCCGGAGATGATCAGGTTAGACAAAAAGCCGATGCCATGGTGGCGTTATTAACGCCTGTTGCGAAAGCGTTTTTAACCGACACTGGACTGGAGTCGACCATTCATGGCCAACAGGTTTTTGGCGGGCACGGTTATGTCAGGGAATGGGGCCAGGAACAATTGGTTCGCGATACTCGTATAGCTCAGATATACGAAGGCACTAATGGTATTCAGGCGCTGGACTTATTGGGTCGTAAGGTGTTTGGTTCACAAGGTCAGCTATTGCAGCCCTTTAACGAAGAAATTCAGAGCTTTCTGGATGAAACTGCGACCAGTAGTGAATGGATAAAGCAGCGTGATCAACTGCAGCAGGCGTTGAATATTCTCAATGGTGTCAGTGAGGAAGTACTGCAAAAAGCGGCTGGTGATGAGAATTTAGTGAACAGCGTGGCGGTTGAGTATCTGCATCTGGTAGGCTATGTTTCTTACGCTTACCTGTGGTTGAAAATGGCAATAGCCGCAGAGCCACTGTTAAACGACAAGCCATACCTTGCAACTAAAGCAAAAACGGCACGTTTCTATTTTGCCCGCATTTTGCCTCGCATTCATAGCCTGGCAGCTGCGATAAAAGATGGTAGTGAAAGCCTTTACTTACATAGTGACGATGAATTCTAAAGACGAAAAAAAAGAAAGCAATGCACTGACGTTTTATCGTGATAGTCGCCGCCCTCAGGCCTGGGGCGGCTTCTTTTTAGCGATATGGATGGCAATTTATATTGGCGATGCGGTTCCCTTGTGGATTATCGTTACGGGCGCGCTGCTGACCATGGCTATTGTTATGGCAATTGTAGTGAAGTTTAGACCATTGCAACCGGCCGCATTTTATAATGACCTTGAGTTAATGGAAAAACGCCTCATTTTACCTCCCAGAACTTACCAGTTGGAAAACCCGCCGGTACTGCAACAGTATGAAAAGGATTTAGCCGGTTTGAGTTTTGTTGATGAAAAAGGGCGCAGGCAGGAAATTATTGTCATTTTAAATGACAGCCTCAAACGGCAACTGGAAAATTACCAGATAGAGCTAAAAAGTTACGAAGAAATAAACGAAGAATAAAGTAAAAAGCCAGCGATTTCTCGCTGGCTTTTCTGTCTATTGCTGGCCTTTAATCGTCCAAAGACAACAAGGTAGCGTTACCGCCAACGGCAGTAATATTATCACTACGCGTTTTTTCGGTAACAAAGCGGGTTAGGTAGTGTGGTCCGCCGGCTTTCGGTCCGGTACCTGACATGCCGCGACCACCAAATGGTTGTACGCCGACAATCGCACCTATCTGGTTACGGTTAATGTAAACGTTACCAACATCAATACGGCTAGCTACGTCGTGAGCAAAGGTCTCGTTACGGCTGTGAATACCGAAAGTTAAACCAAAGCCTGTGTTATTGATGCTCTCTATAACCTCGTCAATTTCACTCGTTTTAAAGCGAATAACGTGAAGAATTGGCCCGAAGTTTTCTTTTACCAACTGGCTGATACTGTCAATTTCGATTGCTGTAGGTGCAACAAAAGTACCGCCCATAGCGTAATCAGGCAGTGGTGCACGAGCAATTAGGCGGCCGGCCTGCTGGATATCTGATATGTGCTGTTCCAGGTTAGTTTTTGCAATACCGTCGATAACCGGACCAACGTCAGTTTCATGCAGCAGTGGGTCACCAACTTGCAGTTCTTCCATAGCGCCACGTAGTAAGTCGAGAACACGATCAGCAACATCATCCTGTACGAATAGAACTCGCAGGGCTGAACAACGCTGTCCCGCACTCTGGAAGGCACTGGCAACGATATCGGTGACAACCTGTTCCGGCAGAGCGGTAGAGTCAACCATCATGGCATTCTGTCCGCCGGTTTCAGCAACCAATGGCACAATTGGACCAGTACGTGCCGCTAGTGCGCGGTTAATGGCCTGAGCAGTATAAGTCGAACCGGTAAAGCAAACGCCACCAATGTCTTCCTGGCTGGTTAAATAGCTACCGACCTCGGCACCACTGCCTGGCATAAAGTGCAATACGTTACCCGGAATGCCTGCTTCTAAAGCCAGCTGCACTGCGCGGTATGCGATAAGCCCGGTTTGCTCTGCTGGTTTAGCAATAACTGAGTTACCGGTAACCAAAGCGGCTGCAACCTGGCCGACGAAAATGGCAAGAGGGAAGTTCCATGGGCTAATACAAATGAAAGTTCCACGACCTTCAACAAACAGCTCATTGTCTTCGCCTGTCGGACCCGGTAACTGAATAGGGCCACCCATGAGTTCACGCGCCTGGTTGGCGTAATAACGACAGAAATCAACGGCCTCGCGAACTTCGTCGATACCGTCCTGTAAGCCTTTGCCAGCTTCTACAGAACACAGAGCGATAAGCTCGTTACGGTTAGCTTCCATTAAGTCGGCAAATTTCTCTAAGCATTCCGCCCGCTCTTCGGTCGGAACGTTACGCCAGGATTTGTAGGCAGCGTTCGCACTTTTCAGTGCTTGCTCAGAGAGCTTTTTATCACCCCAGTAGATACTGCCAACCTGCTTCGAGGTTTCCTGAGGGCTGGTAATACTGACGTGGTGATCGGTTTCTATGGTTTTCCCATCGACGATGGGGCCGCCTTGCCATTGTTTGTCACGGTACTGTTGAACCGCTGCAATAAAATCATCTGCTTGTGAGTGAATATTCATATTCAATCCTAATGAATTTGTGCGATCCCCATACATTTCTGAGGGAAGTGGAATTTTGCTGTTAGCGTACTTCTCGTAGCCGGACGCGGTTTTCATCGGGTGCTCGACTAAGTCATTGACCGGTGTGTCTGCATCTAGCAGCTTGTGGACAAACGACGAGTTAGCACCGTTCTCTAAAAGCCGGCGGACTAAATACGGCAACAAATCTTTGTGAGGGCCTACTGGTGCGTAGATACGTACCACCATACCTGGATTTTGCTCCATTATGGTGTCGTACAAGCTATCACCCATGCCGTGCAAACGCTGATACTCAATTCGACGCTGATGGGTCTCATTCATTTGTTGAATGGCCATAAAGGTTTGCGCGTTGTGAGTCGCGAATTGCGGATAAATGGCACCGTCAGTGTCGTCACTTAATAAGTAACGTGCACAGGCCAGGTATGAAATGTCGCTGTGTGACTTACGAGTAAATACCGGGTAACCAAGCAGACCGTTTTCCTGAGTCCACTTAATCTCGTTATCCCAATAAGCCCCTTTTACCAAGCGTACAGGAATTTCATCGCCACACTCTTTTGCCAGTGCCGTTATCCAGCACAAGGTTGGTAGTGCACGCTTCGAGTAGGCCTGTACAACCAAACCAAAACGAGGCCAGCCTTTACAGACACCGCTGCGGTAGACTTTCTCAAACAGCTCCATTGAAAGCTCGTGGCGATCGGCTTCTT
>Ga0206123_10004973_pt1 | contig 10170 bp, 9 predicted proteins | sample Helgoland_Spring_2_FD_160086 | JGI IMG/M metagenome (GOLD analysis project Ga0206123, IMG submission 160086) | Pelagic subsurface seawater microbial communities from Kabeltonne, Helgoland, North Sea - Helgoland_Spring_Bloom_20160316_1 | ecosystem: Environmental > Aquatic > Marine > Epipelagic ... | reverse complement strand
TCACTTAACAAAGCTATACCTAAATCTATGGCTTTTTGTTTTTTACTTGGACCCATATCCTTGCCTGCAATAACAAAAGTAGTATTTTTTGAGATTGAACTCACATTTTTACCTCCATGTTCTTCAATTATCTTTTTAATATCCGCTCTAGCATTATAAATAAATGTTCCTGAAATAACTATTTTCATATTCTTTAATTTATCTGAAAGTATAGAATCATCAACATCAGAAACAAACTGCAAACCAATTAATTCTAGATTCTTTACCAATTGAATGTTCTTAGGTGAAGAAAACCATGATATGAGACTTTCAGCTATTCTAGAACCAATTTCATCAACTAAAATAAGCTCTTCTTTATTAGAATTCATTAAAGTATTAATATTTTTAAACTTTTTTACTAAAATTTTTGCTACATTCTCACCTACGAACCTTATTCCTAAACCAAACAATAGTTTTTCAAAAGGGATTTTTTTAGATTTTTCTATTGCTAACAAAAGATTATCTACTGATTTTGTCGCCATTCTATCTAATGGAAGTAAATCTTCACGATTTAAACTGTAAAGATCAGAAACATTCTTGATTAAGTTCTTGTTTAACAAAAGTTCAATTTTCTCTACTCCCAAACCATCAATATTCATGGCTTTTCTACTGATAAAATGTTCAAATTTACCGATAAGCTGCGGTGTACAGTTCTCATTATTCAAACAATAATGCTTTGCATCACCTTCATTTCTTGAGAGCTTGCTATTGCATGATGGACAATGAGTTATATAATTAGTTTTCTGTGAGAATAAATCTCTTGATTTCAAATCAACGCTAACAACTTTTGGAATAATCTCTCCTCCCTTTTCTACAAATACAGTATCTCCTACTCTAATGTCAAGGCGATTTATCTGATCAGCATTATGTAAAGAAGCTCGCTTTACAATTGTACCAGCTAATTTTACGGGTTCTAAGTTAGCTACAGGAGTAATAGCACCAGTTCTTCCAACCTGAAAAGAAATATTATTTAACTTTGTTGATACCTGTTCAGATTTGAATTTATATGAGATTGCCCATCTTGGAGATTTAGAAGTGAAACCCAATTCATTTTGCAAATCAATATCATTCACTTTAACAACTATACCATCTATTTCATATGGTAGATTAGTTCTTTTAAAATCCCATTCATCAGTAAACTTTATAACCTGTTCGATGGTAGTATTTAACTTTATATCAGAGGATATGTTAAGACCCCATCTTTTTGCATACATAAGATTTTCAAAATGGCTCTTACTTGGCAAATCATCACCCAATATATGATATAAAAAACACTGCAATGGTCTTTTAGCTACTTCGCTAGTATCAAGAAGTTTTAAGCTACCTGAGGCTGTATTTCTAGTATTTGCATATGGCTCTAATCCTTTCTCAATTCTATCATTATTAATTTGAATAAGACCATTTAATGTTAGGAATATTTCTCCTCTAATTACAAAATCTAGAGGATAGTCACCATGTAATTTTAAAGGAATAGATTTTATAGTTCTTACATTAGCAGTAACATCGTCACCCTTCGATCCGTCTCCTCTAGTGAGAGCCTTAGTAAGTTCGCCATTTTGATAAGTTAAGCTTATAGAAACACCATCATACTTCAGCTCACTTACGTATTCAAAACTAACGTCTGTTAACTTTCTTAACTTATTATTAAAATCTATGAGATCAGTAGCTGAATAAGTATTACCTAAAGAAAGCATTGGATACTTATGTTTAACTGAATTAAATTTATTTAAAACAGAACCTCCAATCCTTTGAGAGGGAGAGTTTATATTAAAATAATCAGGATTTTTTTCTTCTAAAAGAATTAGTTCAGATAATAATTTGTCAAAATCAAAATCAGATATCGTGGGCTTGTCTAAAATATAATAAGCATGATTATGAGCATTAATTTCATCACGTAAGTATTCAATTCTTTCTTTAATATTCATTAAACTACTTTTGGAGCGTAAGGTAAATGTGAATCATGTAAAATGATGCTAAGATCTCCTGTTTCATCTCTTTTATAAACAAACGAGTATTCAACTTTCTTTTCTAATCCATCTTTAATCATAAAATAATTTCCCATTGCTAAAGCAATATTTCCCTCAATTATTATACTAATATTTTCAAATCTAATTGATTCCCAACAAGATAAAGCAAAACCTTTATCTTCATTAAATTCTTGATTATCTCCAATAAAATATGATAGTGCTGAAACTTTGTTAAGTCTAAACTGTGACTGTGACGCAAAAGTTGGTTTAAACAATACATCTCCATTTCTGAAATTATAGAGTTTATCTAAAAATTCTTCAGCAAAAGAGATATAATCTAGATTATTGTCAAATTTCCTTCCAATCTCAATAATACCATTTGACCATTTCTGTTGTACCTGTAAAACCTCTTCTTCTGATATTTGCATTTTTTATTTATATATTTAATCTCAAAAATAACTATTTCCAAATAGCTTTAACCATTCTAATCTTATCGTTTATATCTTTTTTCAACTCAATATCAACAAAACCAAAACCAGAAAGTAATATTTTTATTTCTTTGGATAGTTTAGGATTAATCTCAAAAAATAACATACCACCAATGTTAAGTGATTTTGTTGCTATTATTGCGATTTTCTTATAAAAAATTAAGGGATTATCATCCTCAACAAATAAAGCAATATGAGGTTCAAAGTTAAGCACATTAGCATTAATATAAATCTTCTCAGATTCTAACACATATGGTGGATTACTGACAATTATGTCTGTTTTTTGTAGTTTATCAATCCCGAGTATATCCTTACAAAAAAAATCAACACAAACATTGTTTAATGTGGCATTTTCTTTAGCAATATTTATAGCTTCGCTTGAAATATCTATTGCTGATACTTTAGAATTTGTTGCTTTTGCTAAAGCAATACTTATGCATCCACTTCCAGAACAAATATCAATTGCAGAATCAAATTTATCTTTCAAAACCCATTCAACCAATTCTTCAGTTTCAGGTCTTGGTATTAATGTAGACTTATCTAATTTAAATTTAAGGCCATAGAATTCTGTTTCTCCTAGAACATACTGAATAGGCTTTTTTTTCTTGAGTTCATTAATTATGAATTTAATTTTATTTAGATTATCATTTTCAATTGTTTTGGAAGAATTTATAATACATTCAGATCGATTAAAACCAAAAACATATTCAATGCTTATGTATGCAATACTTACAATTTCTCGATCATCATAAAAATTAGATAGTTCACTTTTAAATCTAGGAACAATATTAGATAAAATTTGCATACTACAAATATATTCAATTTAGTACTTTTGACGCATGCAAGAACATGAATTCTTCATCAAAAAATGTATAGATTTAGCAAGAAAAGGTAATGGATTAGTTTCTCCTAATCCGATGGTAGGAAGTATAATTGTACATAAAGGTAATATTATAGGAAGCGGTTATCATGAAAAATTTGGATGTAATCATGCTGAAGTTAATGCAATTTCTAGCGTAAAAGATAAAAAGCTACTAAAAGAATCGACGCTTTATGTAAATCTTGAACCATGCGCCCATTTTGGAAAAACACCACCATGTTCAGACTTAATTATTAAATCAAGAATTCCAAAAGTTGTAGTTGGTTCAAAAGATAGTTTTTCTTTAGTATGTGGCAAGGGTATTGAAAACATGAAAAAAGGTGGAGTAAAAGTTATATTAGGAGTTTTAGAAGAAGAATGTAGAGAATTAAATAAAAGATTTTTTATCTCTCAAGAGAAGAAAAGACCTTATGTTATTTTAAAATGGGCAGAAAGCAGTGATGGATTCATTGCGCCTGATTTTCAACCAGAATCTTTTTGGATGACTTCAAAAGAATCCAAATTATTAGTACATAAATGGAGATCACAAGAAGACGGTATACTAATTGGTAGAAAAACTGTTGAATTAGATAATCCAAGATTAACTACGCGTTTAGTTGAAGGAAAAAATCCCATTAGAATAATTATTGACAGTAAACTCAAATCAAACATAAAACTGAATATCTATAACGATGATACAAAAACTATCATTTTCAATAAACAAAAAGAAGAAAATTTTGGAAGTAATAAGTATATTAAAATTGAATCTAATGCATCAATTAAAAATATACTAGAAACAATAAATAAAGAAGAAATTAATTCCCTAATTGTTGAGGGCGGAACAACAACTATTCAACACTTTATCGATGCAAATTATTGGGATGAAGCAAGAATATTTATTACACATCATAAGCTTTGTAAAGGAAGGAAATCACCATCAATTGACAAAAAAAATTGGAATGAAAAAAAGGTTGGAACAGACTCTCTAATTATACTTCACAATGATTAATATAATATATACTACTCTTCTTTTTAACATATTAATAATTGCATTTAAATTATTCGATAGATACAATGTTAACAACCTACAAGCACTAACAGCTAATTATGTTACAGCAGCATTCTTGTCATTTTTTTTTGTTAAAATAGATTTTTCATTTAATGAGGTATTACAATCAGATTGGATATTACATGCTTTTTCTATTGGCACACTATTTATAATTGTTTTTTATCTTTATTCAATTGGAATTCAGAAAGCTGGTATATCAATAACGACTATTGCAAATAAAATGTCATTGATAATTCCTGTCTCAGCAGCCTTATTATTATACCCTGAAAATAACTCCATAGATATTTTAAAAATAATTGCATTTTTTTTGGCAATTCTTGGTATATATCTTGCAACAACTGATGTCGGAAAATTAAAGATTAACAGAAAATATTTATGGCTAATCATTTTTGTCTTTCTTGGACAGGGAATTTCTGATGCGATTTTTAATGATTTTGCTCAAAGATTCTCCAATTTTTTAGACAGTAGTAGTTTTCTTTTTTTCATGTCATTATTTATATCTGCTAGTATTAGTGGATTAATAATAATTTTTCTAATGGATAAATTTAGAACCTTTCAAACTAAGAATATTATTTGGGGGATTGCTTTTGGGATACCAAACTTCTTTTCATTATTATTTTTTTTAGAAGCACTAAATGACAGTTCAATTCCAAGTTCAATAGTTTTCCCTATTGTAAGTATGCTTATTGTTATTTCTTCATCTTTAATAGGATTATTTTTTTTTAATGAGAAACTAAGTAGAAATAATTGGATTGGGATATTAATTGCATCTTTATCTATTTATCTATTATCTAATTAATGAATATTGATAAATATAAAATACTGAAACCACAAAATCCAGGTTTCTTTAAAGATAAAGGCAGTCGATTTATTTCATACGCATTTAATATAAAGAATGAAAACGAAGTTAATGGGTGCATAGATCTAGTTAAGAAAAAAGAAAAAAATGCACAGCATTATTGCTATGCATATATCTTAAGTCCTCAAAAAGAAATCTATAAATTTAATGATGACGGAGAACCTAAATACTCAGCAGGAAAACCAATACTAGGTCAAATCAAATCTAGTAATTTAACTAATACCCTCATAATAGTTGTTAGATATTTTGGTGGTATAAAGCTTGGTACTTCTGGCTTAATAAATGCATATAAGTCAGCAGCATTTGATGTTATATCTAAATCTAAAATCTTAATTCATATTATAAAGAGTGTATACGAAATATCATATAACTATAAATATATGAATGATGTAATGAGGATTATTAAAGAACATAAAATTGAGATCTTAAAAACAGATTTTCAAGTTCATTGTAAATTGTTATTTGCAGTAGAAAAAAGAAAGGAAATAGAACAAATAAATAATTTTAAAAATAATCATAACATAATGATAAAACATTTAAAAACTATATAATGAAACTATTAAAAAAAATGTGTTCAATACATTCTCCATCAGGTGAGGAATATAATTTATCGCAGTTTTTATTAAATTATATTGATGAAAATAAAAAAACTTGGAAAAATATTCCAAAAATTTATATCGGAGATGCATTTCAAGATAATATTATTTTAGTCTTTGGTAAGCCAAGAACAGCAATTTTTGCGCATCTAGATTCTATTGGCTTTACAGTGAAATATAATAATGAAATTATTAAAATAGGAGGACCAGTTTCTAACGAAGGAATAATTTTAGTTGGAGAAGATTCATTAGGCAAAATTGAAGGTAAAATAAAAAGAAAAGAAGATAAGTTATTTATTGACTTTAATAGATATATAGATCGAGGCACCTCACTAACTTTTAAAATGAATTTTAGAGAAAAAGGCAATTATATTCAATCATGCTATTTAGACAATAGATTAGGAGTTTGGAATGCACTAGAGCAAGCGAAAACACTTGAGAATGGTATAATTGTGTTCTCTTCATGGGAAGAGCACGGAGGAGGTTCAATCGGTTATTTAGGTAAATTTATTTATGAAAAATATAATGTAAAGCAAGCATTAATTTCAGACATAACTTGGATAACTGAAGGTGTTGTTCATGGAAAAGGATGTGCTATTTCACTAAGAGATAGTGGTATTCCAAGAAAATCATATATAAATAAGATCTTAGATATTATTTTACCTTCAAACATTCCATTTCAATTAGAAGTAGAAGATGCTGGAGGAAGCGATGGAAATAGCTTACAGAAAAGTGAATATCCATGGGATTGGTGTTTTATTGGAGCAGCTGAGGATAATGTACATTCCCCTGATGAGAAAGTACATAAAGAAGACATAAGATCAATGGTCAATATATATAATGAATTAATGGAAAAACTATAGTTAAAATAAAAAGCTAATCAACTATAAATATTTAAGACAAAGCTAGCCTATATGCATCTAAAGCTCTTTTGCGTGCAAAGTTATGATCTACTATATAATCAATATATGTATCTGGATCATAGTTTGGGATCCACTTCTTTATATATAGAAGATCTTTATCAAATTTCTTTTGTTGAGTAAATGGGTTAAAGATTCTAAAATAAGGTGCAGAATCACAGCCTGTACCAGCAGCCCATTGCCAATTACCATTATTTGATGACAATTCATAATCTAATAGTTTTTCACTAAAATATTTCTCACCCCATTTCCAATCAATTAACAAATGCTTACATAGAAATCCTGCAACAATCATTCTAACTCTATTATGCATATATCCTGTTTGATTTAACTCTATCATTCCTGCATCTACAATTGGATAACCAGTTTTTCCATCGCACCAATTTTGAAATTCAGTCTGATCATTTCTCCAAATAACATTATCATATTTCCTCTTAAAATTAGAGTCTTTAACAAATGGATAATGATAGGTAATCATCATGAAAAACTCTCTCCAAATAAGCTCAGATAAAAAAACAGAATCATTTTCGCCCAATAGATTTAAAATATCTCTTAAACTAATTGTGCCAAATCTTAAATGTACACCGAGAAAAGTACCTGAATTTAAAAAAGGGAAATCTCGATTTTCAGCATAATGTTTAATTGATTTTTTGTTAAAATCTACTACGTTAATATTAGATTTTTTAAACCCTAATTTATCTAATGTAGGAAATTGAAAATTTATCTTGTGAAAGTTAGATATACCAATAAATTCAGAAGAAGATATAGAATTTTGCTTAAATTTTAATAACCATTTATTTTTATAGGGAGTATATACTGTGTATGGATCTCCATTATCTTTTAATACCTCATTTGGGCTAAAGATAACATGATCTTTATACTGGAAATGCTTTATTTGATTTGATTCAAAAAGAGAAGTTATTTTAGCATCTCGATCTATTCCATATGGTTCATAATCTATATTGGAATACACCTCTTCTATTTCATAATTTTTAATTAATTCAAGAAATACTTCGATTGGTGTACCCTTTAAAATTAACAAAGAAGAGTTAACTTTTTTCAATGAATTATTAATTTTATTTAAATGCTTATAAATAAAACTAATTCTTGCATCATTACTTGGTAACTTTAATGTAATCTTATCATCAAAAATAAATATTGCTATTACTGGATTTTTAGATGCTAAAGCAATGTTAAGGCCTATATTATCATTAATTCGAAGATCTCTTCTAAACCAAAAAAAATTAACCTTCATTACAAATTATATTTTCAAAGAAGATATACCTCCGTCTATATTTAAAATCTGTCCAGTCACCCAAGCAGATTTCTTAGATAATAAAAACTCAATTGCGTTTGAAATATCTTCAGGATTACCTGTTTTATTTAAAGGATGTCTACTATTCATTTGTTCTTGCTGTTTTTCATTTCTAAAGAAACGCTCAGAAAGCTTAGTATTTACTAACGAAGGAGCGACACAGTTAACTCTAACTTTTGGAGCCCATTCAGCTGCAAGACTTCGAGCTAAAGCTTCTAAAGAAGACTTGCACATAGATATTGAAGAATGAAATGGCATTCCAACACTTGAAGCAACAGAACTTATAAAAACAACTGATGCACCAATAGTTAACTTTGATTGATAAAATTTAAGTATATTTAGTAATCCTAGTACATTAATATCATAATCCTTTTTAAATTCATCCATACTTAATCTCTTGAATGGCTTTAGATTAATAGATCCTGGAAAATATACAATACCATCAATAGAATCAATTTCTAAAAATGTAGATGGATCTAGAATATTAAAATTATCTATTGAAGAAAAATCTGAGTTTGAACTTAGACTAATAAATTCATAATTACTGGAAAAATTATTTTGCAATGACTTTGATATATCACTACTAGCTCCTACTAATAAAACTCTCATATTTTAAAAATTAATAAACATTAATATTCTTAACAACACCATCAACAATTATTGTGTCAACAAATAAAGAAAGATTAACATTATATTTATAAACTTTGTTTGGAACATTTAAATCATTCATGTACAGCATATCTGAATAAGCTACAGTGCTATCATTAAGTGGATACGACTCACTGATAGAGAATAATACATCAGAATCGACACTTTCAAGTAAATTTACTCCAAGACCATTTAAATTAAGCCTATATATACCACCTTCGGCGGTAAAAAAACAGCTACTATTATCATAATTTGAAACAAGATTCTGTGCATTATAGATGCCAGAAAGCAAATTTGTACTGTAAACTTGATTGTCGTATTGGTTAACGTCTGATATACTTGCCTGTGTATTTATTGTAGAGTTTGCAGATTCATAAACTCCTTTGCATAAAACTTTTAAATTACCACTTGAAGAAATTACTGCTGAATTTGGATTATCTCCTACAATTAAACTACCATCAAAATCTGCTAGTTCTACTAAATTATCTTTGTATTCAATTGAACAAATTGTAGAGTCTTTAATGTCTGTTGAAAGACCTCCACCATTTAGCACAAATGATTTATATGAATTACTAATTATGAAAACTGGCTTAGTACTATCTCCTGTCTCAATATCAGATGTAATTTCCATTCTATCGAAATCAACAATCTTAGCTTTAGCATCATCTTTATCGGCTACCAAAATTCTATTACTAGGGCTTAAAAAATCAAAATCTACAGGATTAATAAATCCATTAATAGTTCCTAAATCTTTGAACGAATCTAAATCAACAACAGAAAGATAGTTTTTTGCTAAGATATAAGCTCTTCCAGCGTAGAATTTAATCTTTCTTGGATCATTTAATGTAATATTATTTACTGAATTGTAAATCTGATTTTCGACTTGAGGAAAAGAGTCTAAATAATTATAAAAATTAACTCCAACATCAGTAACAATATACATACCTTCACCATACTTATCTTCAAATATTGGATCAATTGGATCATCTTTCTTACAAGATGTAACAACAAGAACTGCTAATATTAATAATTTTGAAAATTTCATATTATTTTTTCGTAAAGATAAAAAAAGGAGAATACATACTCATGTCTTTTATTTAATTTTTAAGTTAATTAGTTAAAGCAATATCCTCCAGGAATAATACCAGTTCTTACAGAATCTACAACACTACCATTGACTGCATATCTATATGACCAGCCTTGCTGAACATAATCAACAGCATCTGTTCCATAAATGTAATTATTATTAAATCCTAAAGAATAAAAACTTCTATTAATTAAAGGAACTGTTGGTAACATATTATCTCCAATATTAAAAGAATAAACTGCTGTAGAAAATGAACCATCAGAGTAATATAAAGTTGTTCCAGCATCATTAATTATTAAATCCTTTGGATGATTCCCAACTGG
>Ga0206123_10004972_pt1 | contig 10171 bp, 7 predicted proteins | sample Helgoland_Spring_2_FD_160086 | JGI IMG/M metagenome (GOLD analysis project Ga0206123, IMG submission 160086) | Pelagic subsurface seawater microbial communities from Kabeltonne, Helgoland, North Sea - Helgoland_Spring_Bloom_20160316_1 | ecosystem: Environmental > Aquatic > Marine > Epipelagic ... | reverse complement strand
CTCTGCTTTATTTATTTGGTGATTTTCTGGTAAAGAAGTTAAGCCGTTACTGTTTAGCATTCTTTTCAGTTTTTCACTAGTATTTGGTAAGAAAGGAACAAAAATTTCACTTAATGCATTACTCAATTGTAAAGCAATGTTCATAATTGTTTTTACAGTCTCTTCGTCTGTTTTAATCAGCTTCCAAGGTTCAGTGTCTGCTAAATATTTATTTCCTAAACGAGCCAATGTCATTGCCTCAGTTTGAGCATCTCTAAATTTATAAGCAGCTAATAATTCGTCAACGTTTTGTTTAGTCGTTTCAATTGCTGCTAATACTTCCTTGTCGTAATCAGATAAAACACCTTGAGCGGGAACTTTACCATCATAATATTTGTGTGTTAAAACAACTGAACGATTTACAAAGTTTCCGAAAATAGCAACTAACTCACTGTTAACTCTTGTTTGGTAATCTTTCCAAGTAAACTCACTATCTTTTGTTTCTGGAGCAATAGAAGTTAAAACGTATCTTAATTCATCTTCCTTATTAGGAAAGTCTTCTAAGTACTCATGTAACCAAACTGCCCAGTTTCTTGAAGTCGAAATTTTATCTCCTTCTAAATTTAAAAATTCGTTAGCAGGAACATTGGTTGGTAAAATATAATCTCCATGAGATTTTAAAATGATAGGGAAAATAATTGCATGGAAAACAATGTTGTCTTTTCCAATAAAGTGCACTAATTCAGTATCATCTTTTTTCCAATAATCCTCCCAATTTTTATTGTTGTCTTTTGCCCATTGTTTAGATGCAGAAATGTATCCAATAGGTGCGTCAAACCAAACGTACAATACTTTTCCTTCACCTCCTTCAACAGGAACTTTTATTCCCCAATCTAAATCTCTAGTAATTGATCTTGGTAAAAGTCCATTATCAATCCAGGATTTACATTGGCCAATAACTTGTTTTCTCCAAGAAGAAGCATCGTGTTGTTGAGTTCCATCTAATTTCCCTGTTTCTATCCATTCTTTTAACCATTTTTCATGTTCGTTCATTGGTAAAAACCAATGAGTTGTTTCTTTTAAAATAGGAATATTACCACTAATAGTCGATTTTGGATTTATTAACTCTGTTGGGCTAAGTGTCGATCCACATTTCTCACATTGATCTCCATAAGCGCCATCAGAAGAACATTTTGGGCAAGTACCAACAATGTATCTATCTGCTAGAAACTGATTGTTCTCCTCATCATAAAATTGCTCTGTAGTTTGTTCTATAAAAGCACCTTTTTCGTGCATATCTTTAAAAAACTCACTTGCTGTTTCATGATGTAATTCAGACGATGTTCTGTGGTAAATATCAAATTCAATCCCAAAATCGTTAAACGCTTTTTCAATAATCGCATGATTTTTATCTACAATTGCTTGAGGGGTTGTGCCTTCTTTTTTAGCCCTAAGTGTAATGGCTGCACCATGCTCGTCAGATCCACAAACAAAAAGAACATCTTTTCCTTTCGCTTTTAAATATCTCGAATAAATATCTGCAGGCAAGTAACATCCAGCAATATGACCTAAGTGTAAAGGTCCATTTGCGTAGGGTAATGCTGCAGTTATAGTATGTCTTTTAGCTTCTTTCATGTTAAATGTCAGCTCAATTTGTTATTTTCGTTTCTCGATAATTACCGTTTTGGTACTGAGAAAATTCGGTGCAAAGTTACGTTTTATAAATTTTAAAAAATGCAAAAACCAGCCAATTTAAAACAAGGTGATAAAGTAGTAATACTTTCTACTGCTCGCAAGATTTCTGAACAAGAAATAATACCTGCTGTAAATGTATTTGAAAGCTGGGGGTTGGAAGTCGTTTTTGGAACTAATTTGTTTAATGAAGAGTGTCAATTTTCAGGAACTACTGCGCAGCGAACATCAGATTTACAAATGGCTTTAGATGATGAAAGTATAAAAGCTATTTTCTGTGCAAGAGGTGGCTATGGAACGATAAAGATTATTGATGAGTTGGATTTTGCGCAATTTTGTAAATTTCCTAAGTGGATTGTTGGATATAGTGATGTAACGGTTTTACACAATCATATCAATCAAAATTTTAATATTGAAACATTACATGCAACAATGCCTATTAATTTTCCAACAAATACATTAGAGAGTTTGGATAGCTTAAAAAATGCTTTGTTTGGTAAAGAATTATCTTTTGAGTTTGATGCTCATCAAATGAATAGAAATGGTGTAGCTAAAGGAGAGGTTGTAGGTGGTAATCTGTCAATTTTATATAGTTTAACAGGAACTAATTCTCAAATAGATACTAAAGATAAAATTTTATTTATTGAGGATTTGGATGAGTATTTTTATCATATGGATAGAATGATGATGAATTTGGATAGAGCAGGAATGCTTTCTAGATTGTCAGGTTTAATGGTTGGTGGAATGTCTGACATGAATGATAATACAATTCCGTTTGGGAAAACAGCACAAGAAATTATTAAAGAAGCTGTAAGTAAATACGATTATCCAGTTTGTTTTGACTTTCCAGCTGGGCATATTGATGATAACAGAGCTTTAGTTATGGGAAGTGAAGCTGTACTTGATGTTGGAGATAATTGTAGTTTGAAATTTAATTAAAATGGCAGAACATAATGTGCTTGGAGATAAAGGGGAGGAGGTAGCTAAGTGCTATTTGGAAGGATTGGGGTATAAAATTCTCGATACAAATTGGAGACAGCAAAAGTTTGAAATTGACATAATAGCTATTGAAGAAAAGGAAATAGTATTTGTAGAAGTGAAAACCCGAAGTACAACTTATTTTGGACCTCCTGAAGAAGCAGTTACATCTAAAAAACAACAACATTTAATTAATGGCGCTGATTTTTACATTCAAGAAAATGAAATTGATTTGGAGTGTAGGTTTGATGTTGTTTCGGTTATTCTTAATGAGGGTAACGAAAATGTAGAGCATTTTGAAAATGCTTTTTCACCAAACTTTTAGGGGGTAATAATTTCAATTACATCTTTCCCTGTAATTACGTTTTTTGCATAAACTTCAACTGAAGTAATGTTTGGGAACCAAAAAGTTCCCCCATCTATATTAATGAAAATTCTATTGATGTTAAGTATTTGATCTTTGTACTTAGAGTAAACTTCGAAGTGATTTTGATTATCTTTTTTTAGTGTAAAATACATTTGTTTGCTTGAAACAAATCTGAAAGTAGCGTAATCATCATGTATATTTAAAAACTTAAGTCCGTATGCGTACTTTTTTTGAATCCAGGTTAAGGGTTTTATCTTTCCACCCTCTGTATTTCTTATCCAATAAATGTTTATTGGGTTTTCAGTATCAAAATTGCCAATAGAATTAATATTTACATCATAAAAGATTTGGTTATTATCTTTACTTCGCTCAATTTTAAATAAAGAAGTGAGGGTGTTAGAATCTCCATATTCAGATTTTGAAAAGGAAAATAGAAATACACAAAGAAATATTAATGTTATATATTTTAAATATTTCACTTAAATTTTTTTAGGTCACAAATATAGAATTTCAATTATTAATTGAAAAGGAATGTTTTGTAAAGAGATTATAAGCCAAAAAGGTTACATTTCTCATTTGATTAATACATAAATCCATTAATGTTCAGTCTTTCAATCTAAATCGTTTAAATCAAATAACCTTCTGATTTAATAGACTTTTTTAACACGAATCTAAACCGATTTAGTTATAATAATCGAGAAACCGATTTAAAACAATTTGATTATGAAAAAAATATATTTATTAGCTATTATCTTATTCCTATTATTTAATGGGGAACTTTTTTCAATGGCTGCACCTGCAACTCATACAATTGGGACGGGCAACTTAAGTACTTGTACTGGAAGTGTATTTGATACTGGAGATTCTGCCGGTGATTATTCAGATGGAGAAGATATTACAGAAACATATTGTTCTAATGCTGGAAATTGTATCAATGTGGCTTTTAATAGTTTTTCAACGGAGTCTTGTTGTGATTATCTAAGAATTTACGATGGTCCAACTACAGGGAGTCCATTGGTTGGACAATATCAAGGAACACCAGCGATAGGTACAATTAATTCTAGTTCAGGATGTTTAACTTTCGAATTTCATTCTGATGGTTCTGTTACTGGAGCAGGGTGGGATGCTGCTTTGTCATGTTCCCCATGTCCCACTTGTGTTGATCCATCAGGGTTGGGTGTCTCGAATATTTTATTTAACGGAGCGGATTTAAGTTGGACGGAAAATGGTACAGCGACTCAATGGGATATTGAGTATGGAACCGTTGGATTTACGCCAACAGGTACTCCAAGTGTTAATAATACAACAAACAATCCACATTCGTTAACAGGGCTGTCTTCAAGTACAAGTTATGAATTTTATGTAAGAGCTGACTGTGGAGGTGCACTAACATCCGGCTGGGTTGGACCTTTTAATTTTACGACAATTGCACAACCTTCAGGTTCAAGTTGTGGAGACCCTCATGTTTTAGCAGCTTTACCTTATAACAATACAGGTATGACAACGAATGGCTATGGAGATGATTACAATCCTGGTGATATTAGCTGTAATACAAGTTATATTGGTGGTGATGATTATGTGTTTGAATACACTCCTGCTAGTTGTGAAGAGGTTAGTATTACTTTATCTAATACTGGAACTTATACGGGTGTTTTCATCTTTGCAGGTTGTCCAAATGCTGGAGGAACTTGTGTGGCTAGTGATGGGCAATCGGGAGGTAACCCTTCTTTATCTAATATTACTTTATCTGGAGGAATAACATATTATTTTATAATTTCAACATTTCCATCTCCTCAGTTTACAGCATTTGATATTAATGTAACAAAAACAGTAGTTTCATGTCCTGGAGATGCACCATGTTCGGCTATTGGTGTAGCAGTCGGTTGTTCTGGTACTAAGGTTATTGGAAATAATACGAGCTTAACAAATTCTGGAATTGCTGCACCTTCTTGTGGTAGTTATGCTGGATCAGATGTTTGGTTTAGTTTGGTTGTTCCCGCATCTGGAATTGTTAAAATTGAAAATTATGCAGTTACATTAACAGATGTAGGTATGTCTGTTTATTCAACTTCAGGAGGTTGTGGAGGTGCTTTAACTGAAATTTCATGTGATGATAATAGTGGTTTTGGAAACATGTCAAAAATATCTTTAACTGGCCAAACAGCTGGAGCTACATTGTATATTAGAGTTTGGGATAATGGAAATAATGAGACAGGAACTTTTGAGTTGGATGCTGCCGATTTAAGTTCGGATTATTGTGTAACAGGAGATGGTACTGATATGGGGAGTGGTTGTGCAGAACTAACTGATGCTGTTAATGATGAATTAGGTTCTATTTGGGATGCGGATGATAAATTAGATTTTACAACTAGTTGGTCGTATGATTTTACAGTTAATTTAGGAACTAGTGATGCTGGTGCTGATGGTGTTTGTTTTGTTATTCAGAATGATCCTAGTGCTTTAACCGCTACAGGAACTTCTGGAGGAAGTATGGGTTCTGGAGGTATTACTAACTCATTAATTGTAGAAATAGATACCTATTTAAATACTGAAGATCGTAATGATGGTATAGGAACTGTTTTATGTTCTGGAGGGCCTGATCCTGACCATATGGATATTTGGTTAAATGGAGATGTTAATCCAGGGAGTGATGCTGGCTGTCCAGGTCCAGCAGGAACGAGATATATTACGAATGGTGTTCGTTTAATGAATGGTGGAGCAGATTATAATATTGAAAATGGTTTAGATCATATTCTGAGGGTTTCCTATAATTCTGGGACACAAACATTAACTGCAACAACATTAAATGCAGCAGGTACTACTACTTATGGAACAGTTTCATATAGTCCTTTAGATCCGTTAGTAGTCTTTGGTACTAATGCACCTTATTTTGGGTTTACTGCCTCTACAGGAGGATTGAATAATAATCAATCTGCCTGTTTGCCGGGGTCTTTAGTATTGCCAGTAGAGTTACTTTCTTTTAATGCTAACTGTTTGAATGGTGAAGTTTTTCTTCAATGGGCAACAGCTTCTGAGATTAATAATGATTACTTTACAATAGAAAGAAGCCAGGATGGGATTAATTTTGAAAAAATTGGAAATGTTATAGGAGCTGGAAATAGTAATAATTTAAAAAATTATTCTTTTGTAGATAGAAATCTATTATTAGGAGCGAATTATTATCGTTTAAAACAAACCGATTTTGATGGGGAGTTTTCCTATTCTGAATTGAAAACAGCTAGTTGTAATGAGAGTATTCAATTTGGAGTTTATCCAAATCCAGCTTCGAGTACTGTCACGCTTAGTTTTAATGCGGAAGCTAATATTCAGTATCAAATAATTTCGCTTGATGGAAGAGTTATTGAGGATGGAAATTTTATTCGAAATAAAAACCTTGACTTAAGTAAATTAAGTAATGGGGTTTATTTTGTGAGGGCTTACTCTGCAAATGAAATTTTCCAAGAAAAACTAATTAAGCAATAAGCTTTATAGTTCTGCAATAAAGCTACCACAAGATCTTCTTATGTTTAGTTGTGTTTGAAGCGACAAGTGTTGATAACCAATATCCTCATTTTTAATTTGATTAATGAGTATATTAATAGCTTCTTGTCCCATTTCTTCAACAGGTTGTGAAACAGCTGTGATCGGAGGGTAGCAAAGTTTAAATGTGTCAATATCATCAAAGCTCACAAGAGCTACATCTTGAGGAATTCTAATGTTCATTTCTTGAAAACATTCTAAGCACGCTACAGCAATATTGTTGTTGGCCACAAATAGAGAATTAATACTTTGTGGTGGGCTTAGTAACTCTTTAATTTCTCTTTTAACATCTGCTTTAATGTTGTCAAAAGATATTTCTTTTATTAGACTATTGTCAACTCTAATTCCATTTTCTTTTAATGCTTCTTTGTAGCCAAGAGTTCTGTCTTTTAGCGTACTTAAGTGTGAAGGGCTAATGGTTAGGTGTCCAATTTTTTTATTACCTAATTTAATTAAATGTTCTACAACATTTTTAGCACCCTGTTTGTTGTCAACAATAACGTAATTGGAATCTACTTTAGGAATATGTCTATCAATCAAAACAAAAGGAAACTTATTCTTTTTTAATAAATTAATATCGCTATTATTTTTTTGAGTTGTTGAGATAATTAATCCATCAACTTGCCTATCAATAAGCATCTGAATTAATTTAGATTCTTTCTCAGGGTCTTCATCAGAACTACAAATAATTAGATTGTAACCATGTTTGTTGGCGTTATCTTCAATGCTTCTACACATTCTGGCATAAAAAGAGTTAGAAATATCTGCAACCACTAATCCAAAAGTATTAGATTTCCCAATACGTAAACCTCTAGCAAATTGATTAGGCTTATAGTTGAGTTCTTTTACCTTTTCTAAAACTCTTTTTTGAGTGTCTTTGTTGATTCCTTTTTCATCGCCTTTTCCATTCAATACTAAAGAAATTAATGTTTTTGAAACATTTAAATTTTTGGCAACATCTGCTAGGGTTACTTTTTTCATTATTTTAATTTCTAAGATATTTTTAATTCAAAACTACTAAATCGTTTTAGAAATTTGTAATTTTAAATCTTGTAAATCAAATAAAATGTCAAACAAAACATCCTATAAAAAAGCATTTATTGTAATTACTTCTCTGTTTTTTATGTGGGGGTTAATTACTGTTTTGGTAGATTCTCTTATTCCAAGATTAAAAGAAATTTTTGAAATAGATAATACTCAAGCAGTGTTGGTTCAATTTGCTTTTTTTGGAGCTTATGGTTTATTATCTATTCCCGCAGGTAATTTATTACACAGGATAGGGTATAAGAAAGGAATTATGTTAGGGCTTGGAATCATGGGCTTCGGAAGTCTATTGTTTTTGCCCGCAGCATCAATGAGGATGTTCTCTTTGTTTATGTTAGGGTATTTTATTTTGGCAGCTGGGATGGTAATATTACAAGTTGCAGCTAATCCTTATGTTACTGCATTGGGTGATGAAAGAACTGCATCGAGTCGGTTAAATTTAGCTCAAGCATTTAATTCTTTAGGAACAACTATTGCTCCAATTTTAGGAGCAGTATTAATATTGAGTGATGATATCAAATCATCTAGCGAAATAAAAGCTTTAACGGAATCTGCTAAAGAAATTTATTATACTGCCGAAGCTTCAGCAGTTCAAATGCCATTTTTGGTATTGGCATTATCATTATTTGTTTTGGCTGCAATTGTTTTTAAAGCTAAACTTCCTCAATTATTAAGCGCAGCTGTTAGCTCTAATTATATGCAAGCTTTAAAACATAAACGGTTAAGTTTTGGTGTTGTTGGAATATTTTTTTATGTAGGTGCTGAGGTGGCTATTGGTAGTTTTTTAGTGAACTATTTTTTAGATATGGAATTGGCTGAGGTAATTCGAAATAATGCTTTTATGAGTGGAATTGCTTCACTTTTTCATGGAGATGATTTATCAGCCATTGATGATAAAGGTATTGTTGGAAGTTTTAATGTGTTGTACTGGGGTGGAGCTATGGTTGGTAGATTTGTAGGATCTTATTTAACTAAGGTTTATCAGCCAAGAAAAGTTTTAGGAATATTTGCTATTTCAGCAATAGTTTTAGTAATTATTTCTATGTCAACTATAGGGTTAATCGCGTTATGGTCTGTTTTAGCAATAGGGGTATTTAATTCAATAATGTTCCCTACTATTTTTAGTTTGGCAATAGAAGGTTTAGGAGAGTTAAAACCACAAGGTTCAGGCTTATTATGTACAGCAATTGTTGGGGGAGCATTTATTCCATTATTATTTGGGTACTTATCGGTAGAATCTGGATTTAAAATGGCATTTATATCTGCAATTTTATGTTACGGGTATATATTGTTTTACAGTAAAAAAGTAGCAAGTTTATGATGAATGTTGCAATAGGAATAGATATAGGAGGAACAAATACTGTTTTTGGAATTGTAGATGCTAATGGTAATTGTTTGGATAAAAAAAGTTTGTTAACCACAGATTTTCCTACGCCAGAAAAATTGGTTAAGGCCATTTTTGAACAGGTTCAGGTAATGCTAATATCATTAGAAGGAATTACAACTGTAGGTATTGGTATAGGAGCTCCAAATGGAAATTATTATAACGGAACCATTGAGTATGCACCAAATCTTAAATGGAAAGGGGTAGTTAATTTAATCAAATTGTTTCAAAAATATTTTGATGTGCCTGTTTATGTTACCAATGATGCTAATGCTGCTGCAATTGGAGAAATGACTTATGGTGTGGCAAAAGATGTAAAAGATTTTGTGGTAGTAACCCTAGGTACCGGTCTTGGTAGTGGTATTGTATGTAATGGAGAATTGGTTTATGGTTATGATGGATTTGCTGGAGAATTAGGGCATACGATAATAGAAGAAAATGGAAGAGAGTGTGCTTGTGGGAGAAAGGGGTGTTTAGAGACTTATGTTTCTGCAACTGGGATTGTTAGAACTGCCCAAATAATGTTGGCACGTTACTCAAAACCAAGTGTTTTAAGAGATGTGTCGGATGAAAAAATAACAGCAAAATCTATTGCTGAAGCTGCGAAAAAAGGAGATTCCTTAGCGCAAGAAATATTTGATTATACAGCTAAAAAACTAGGTTTTAGTTTGGCTAATCTGGTAGCAATAACATGTCCAGAAATGATTGTTCTTTTTGGAGGCTTGGCAAATGCGGGAGAATCAATAACAGATCCTACCCAAAAATATATGGAAGAAAATTTATTGTTAATCTTTAAGAATAAAGTAAGTATTGTTCCATCAGGGTTAAAAAGTGGTAATGCTGCTATTTTAGGGGCAAGCTCTTTAGTGTGGAATGAATTAAAAAAAGAAAGTTTTGAGAAAGTTGAACTTAATTAAATTAATAGTTGTTGCAATTTTTGTAACACTAATTGCATCTTGCAGTCAAGAAGAAAAAACAAACAAACAATTTTCAGAAAAGCCCCCTTATGAGTTGGTAAACACTTTTATAGGAACTGGAGGACATGGACATACTTATCCTGGAGCTACAGCTTCTTTTGGGATGGTGCAATTAAGTCCTGATACACGTTTGGAAGGTTGGGATGGTTGTTCTGGCTATCACAATACAGATTCTATTATTTATGGTTTTTCACACACACATTTAAGTGG
>Ga0206123_10004970_pt1 | contig 10174 bp, 6 predicted proteins | sample Helgoland_Spring_2_FD_160086 | JGI IMG/M metagenome (GOLD analysis project Ga0206123, IMG submission 160086) | Pelagic subsurface seawater microbial communities from Kabeltonne, Helgoland, North Sea - Helgoland_Spring_Bloom_20160316_1 | ecosystem: Environmental > Aquatic > Marine > Epipelagic ... | reverse complement strand
CCGCTCGATGACCACGATCCCGATTAACCATGACCCTGCCATGACCTTCATGCAAACAGGACACAACTTACCCGGCCGGCCAAGTATGGGCTCATGGTTAAGTTATGGACTGGGCACCATGAACCATAACCTGCCAGAATTCGTCGCACTGGTATCGAGTGGGGATCTGCCCAATATGCAACCACTCAACTCCCGTCTCTGGGGAAATGGATTCCTTCCGGGTAAACATCAGGGAGTGCGCTTGCGTTCAGGAACAGAACCAGTGCTCTACTTGAACGATCCATCTGGCAAAACCCTTAAGGAGAAGCGATCCATCCTTGATGCCATCAATGCCCTGAACAGGGAGGAGGCCAACCGCTCAGGTGATCCGTCGGTCGATACCAGAATCGCCCAGTATGAAATGGCCTTCCGCATGCAAACCTCCATCCCGGAACTTGCCGATTTTGCCAATGAGCCTGAATCAACTTACAAACTTTATGGAGAAGATGCCCGCAAACCTGGAACATTTGCATTCAATTGCTTGATGGCCCGTCGCCTTGCTGAACGAGATGTCCGCTTCATTCAGCTATACCACTCCGGATGGGATCACCATTTCAACCTGCCCGCCCACCTGCCCAAACGATGCCGGGAAGTGGACCAGGCTACTGCTGGTCTGATCACCGACCTTAAACAACGCGGACTGCTGGATGACACAATTGTGGTATGGGGGGGCGAATTTGGCCGAAGCACCTACAGTCAAAACGGTAAAGTGATGGAAGCCTATGGGCGCGATCATCATCCCGGTTGTTTTACCAAACTTTTGGCAGGAGGTGGTTTTAAGCCAGGTCTACAGTTTGGGGAGACCGATGATTTTTCCTACCGCGTCACCAAGGGTGAGGTATCGGTACATGATCTTCACGCTACCCTTCTCCATCAGCTCGGAATTAATCATGAACGCCTGGTATATTTCTTCCAGGGTAGAAGATACCGCCTCACCGATGTACATGGACATGTAGAAAAAAAATTATTGGTTTAGATCTAAAAATCAGGACCCACTACAATCCAATTTATGAGACTTAAATTAGTAGCCTTCATTTTCCTTTCACTTTGCGGATTTATATATTCGTGGGCGAAAGCTGAACCACTGCCCAACGTGGTAATGATTCTTAGCGATGACCAAGGGTTTGGGGATTATGGATTTATGGGGCACGAAATGATCGAAACTCCGAGCTTTGACCGCCTCGCATCTCAGAGCTTACGATATGACCGAGGATATGTAACCACTGCCCTGTGCAGTTCCTCCCTTACCACTATGCTCACTGGTCTCTACCCGCATAAGCACGGAACCACGGGGAATGACCCACTCAAGGGAATCAGCCGGCAGCCATGGATTGATAAATTCAAAAACTCTCCCCAGTTGCCCAAAATGCTGGCTTAAGTCTTATTTTTTCGATTTCTTTTTCTTAAGTGTCTGGGTATTTGGACCAACGATTTCGACAAAGTTACTGTCCGGATCCTTGAGCATCAACAAACACAAATCATGAGGGAAATCTATAGGCTCTTGGCTTAAGGAGAAAGGTCTCTTTTATTTAATGAGGACAATGTTAAAATCTTCTTAAGAAGAATACTTTCATAACTCCAGCATCAAAGTTTAGCAGCCAGCCTGTCTCCATCCATGCGCTCTTTCGTTACAAGGTACAATATAGCATAATTTATCATTTATGCCTCGCTTCCTCTCTCGGGATTATCCATGGTTAGTATAGTTTTAACCCTTATCTTGCTATGACCGACAGTTCAAAAAAACAAGAAAAACAAGAAGATCGTCGTAAGTTTATTGTAACCTCAACTATTGGAGCGTCCGCCGCCTGTGCTCTCTTCCCTTTCGCTTCAGGGATTCCAAGTGTACTTGACCCGGCAACCAGAGATAAGGGGAACTCGGAGGTCCCTTGGACCAAAATCGCCAAGCTTTCAAGCCTGCCTGAGGATGGTACCCCCACAAAATTTGAAGTCATCCTTGCCAAAGTCCGTGATGCCTGGACGACCTATACCGATATTCCTGCAGGGGCGGTTTATCTGGCCCGTAAAGGAGAAGAAGTGGTCGCCTTCAACTTAAAGTGCCCCCACCTGGGCTGTGCCATTGACTATCGTAAAAATTCCAACGATTACTTTTGCCCCTGCCACAACAGCACCTTTGCATTGGACGGGGCTGTAACCACTGAAAACAGCCCCAGTCCCCGGGGAATGGACACCATGGACACCAAAGTGGAAAACGGTGAGGTCTGGATTCGCTTCCAGCAATTCGTCCCCAACATTAAGGAGAAAGTGCCGGTATGATGAAAGGAATAATGGACTGGATTGATGACCGCTCCGGCATACGCGGATTGGTCAAGGAAGCCCTTTACGAAAAAGTACCCGGTGGTGCCCGTTGGCGTTATGTCTGGGGGAGTTGCCTAACCTTTGTGTTTTTCACCCAAGTGGTAACAGGCACGCTGCTTTGGATGTTTTACAGCCCAAGCACCCAAACCGCGTGGGAAAGTGTTTATTTTTTAGAATACCAGGTTGCCGGTGGCTGGTTTTTAAGAGGCGTTCACCACTACATGGCCCAGGCCATGATTGTCCTTCTTGTCTTGCATCTGATGCAGGTGGTGATCGACGGTGCCTATAAAGCTCCCCGGGAGTTGAATTTTTGGTTTGGTATTCTTATGCTGGGAGTAACCCTCGCACTTTCCCTAACCGGATACCTATTACCCTGGGATCAGAAAGGGTACTGGGCAACCGCTGTCGCCACAAACCTAATGGCGGAAGTTCCATTGATCGGACCGATCATTCAAAAAGTCGTGGTGGGTGGAGTCGAATACGGGCATCATACCTTAACCCGGTTTTTCGCCCTCCATGCAGGTATTTTACCAGCCAGCTTGATTGGTTTGGTTGTAGTCCACATCTATCTCTTTCGAAAACATGGTATTCATGTAAAAGAGCCAAGGCCCAAGAAAGATTCTTATTTCTGGCCCGATCAAATCCTTAAAGATGCGGTGGCCTGCCTGGCTGTCTTATTGGCGGTGGTTACCCTGACCATTTATTTCCATGGAGCTCCCTTGGGCCCACCTGCCGACCCATCCAACGAATTCCCTGCCCGACCAGAATGGTACTTCCTCTTTCTCTTTCAGTTGCTCAAGTATGTCCCGGCTTTTTGGGGAGCGGTCATAATACCCGTCTTTTTGGTAGTTTGGATGTTTTTACAGCCCTTCATAGGCAAAAGTAAAGTCGGACACCGGATCAATGTGGGATTTTGGTGGGCATTGATTGCGGGCTCCGTATTCCTGACCTTCCTTGCCGTTTCTGAGGACCAGGCAAATATAAAGCATGGGGCGGCCATTGAGGAAGCCAAGTGGCAGGCTGACCGGGTGATTGAAATTGCCAACGCGGAAGGAATTCCTCCTCTGGGAGCCGTTTCCCTGCTTCGGGCAGATCCTAAAAACCAAGGCCGTCGCTTGTTCGCGGCTCATTGTGCAAGCTGCCACCGATACAATGGTCATGATGGCCGTGGTTATCCTGTGGATGATCCCCAATCTGCAGCCGATCTTGCTGGGTTTGCCAGTACCGCATGGGTCACGGAACTACTCAACTATGACCATTATGTCTCTGATAAATATTTTGGGGGTACAAAGTTCAAGGATGGGACCATGGCCCGTAAAGTTCTGGCTAAATACACCGAGGAGGAGAACAAACTTCTTCCTGAAATCGCCAGGCTTTTAGCGGATGAGGCCAATCTCCCTTACGAAGAAAAACTGGAGGAAGAAAAAAGGGATGAACTTCTTGCCTTGTTTTACAATGACGATCTTGATTTCGAAGATGGACGAGCCTGTATTGATTGCCACGACATTGATTCGGAAGACGAAGGCTCCGCACCCGACCTTACGGGGTACGGTTCCAGGGAATGGTTAATCGCTTTCATTGAAAACCCAGAGGATTCACGATTTTATGGAAAGAAAAATGACCGCATGCCTTGCTACGGTCGGGATGACAAGCTCAAGCCCGAGGAGATTGAAATTTTGGTGGATTGGATCCGGGCTTCACCTGCTACTCCATAATAGGCTCACACCATCTTTTAAAACATCTCCAATCAAAATAGAATGTTCATAAATAAATTATTTTGAACATCTTGAGAAGAACCGATGTCTTATCTTTTATAAACAATTAGTTTGTTTCAGTTTAGTTTGTTTTTTAAAGCCCAAAAAAGCCGCAGTAATGCGGCTTTTTTGTTGGGAACTATCGCTATTTGACGACAAAAGACTCAAGGGGTATAAAAGTACACTTGACGGTCAATAGAAAATTTAAAATAGCACCTTGGGAAAAGTAGTAAACAAAGAGATAAGGACCAGGGGCTCTAAAAGAATGGTGGACGGGCATTGGCACTGAAGCCCAGTAAAGAAACAATTTATAAGATATGAAATACCAACCCAATAAATGGCGGGATCTTGAAACCAATGCAGAGGGTAAAATATATATCTGTCCGTATCCATGGATTCCTGTGCTCGCAATTGAAAATGACCGAGCTAAAACAAGGGAATTCCCAGGGCTTTAAGTTCATGTTTCACGAGACTGGTATATGGAACAAAAAGATATCCAAATCCATAAACATTAAATAGAAAAGGCAACATTTGCGATTGCCTGAGATTTGAGTTTCATTTTGATAAACTCCTCTATGTATATCTTAACCATTCTTTTCTTTTTCCCCATACTTTTATTGGCTGAAAATCTTTCTACCACACAAACGTTTCTACCAGAAGCGGCACTCCCTTCAGAAGAAAGCCGCCCCACCCTACTCTTTTATGGAAACTCCATGGTAGAGCGTCTTCTCGAACACGGGGGGATGGAAGCTCGCCTGCAAATTGCAACATTCGGAAAGGGCCTCAAAATCAGGAGCCTGGCCTGGACCGGAGATGAAGTGGGCAATCGCTTACGCCTTGAAGGCTACCCCAAACACATGAAAAACCTGATCCAGCAATGGCCCTCCAATGTGCTCATTCTGGGATATGGCATGAACGAGGCCTTCCATGGGCCCCAGGGACTGCCTCCATTTAAACGAGATTACCAAAGCCATATTCAACAACTCGCAATAGCTCACCCCGGGGCAAAGTTTGTGCTCCTGTCCCCCACCGCTGCCCAGCACCCCATTTCCGAGCTCAATGAAAACCTCAAACTCTACCGCAGTGCCATCTCCGAACTGGCCAGTAAGAATAAAGCTTTCTTTATCGATCTCTTCACCCCCACCCTCAATTCAAGCAGTCGGTTAACTGAGAATGGCATCCATTTAAACGACCTGGGAAACAAGCAGGTTGGCGCCATCATTGCCCAGGAACTGCTTGCTTATCTAGGTGCCAAAAACACAGAACCCGCTTCCGAAGATCACATCCAAAAGGTTCGCCATGCTGCCTCCGCGAAACATAGCCGGGTTGCCGAAGTGGTACGCCCGAAGAACGCGGTAGTCTATTTTGGAGTTCGAGCACGGCCCTATGAATATGCCGGGGAAATGCCCCGCTATCATAAGATGATCGAAATCACCGAGAAAATTGTCCACCGGATGGCGGCTGACCCGAAACTAAAATTCGCTGATTTGAAAAAACCTTCCCTCGATCCGATGCCACCTGGAAAAGGTCACGATGATGGTGATCGGACCGGAATTATCAAAGCACCAGCAGATGCCATGGCAGAGTTTACCGTAGCCGATGGTTATGAGGTGAATTTATTCGCCTCCGAGGATGACTTCCCCGAACTGCGCAATCCCGTACAGATGGCCTTTGATGCAAGGGGTAGGTTGTGGGTGGTTACCATGCCTTCCTTCCCTCACACGGTCCCCGGTCTGAGCCCGGAGGACAAGCTGATCATCCTCGAAGACACGGATAGGGACGGCAAAGCCGATAAGTGCACAACTTTTGCGGAAAACCTCGATGCACTGGACGGGATCGCTTTTCATCATCAGGGAGTGATTGTATCGGAACAACCACGCCTGCTGTTAATGCGGGATGAAGATGGGGACGACCGTGCGGACTGGCAGCACGAGCTCCTTCGGGGAATTGATGTAACTGACTCCCACCATGGCGGGATGATCGCAACTGATCCTCATGGAGATATTTTGTTTTGTGACGGAGTCTTTCACCGCTCCCAACTGGAAACCCCCTTTGGAGTCCACCGTGGCATAGACTCAACTACCTACCGCCTAGATCCCGCTACAGGAAGAATCAATACAGAGTGGCAGCATACAACACCCAACCCCTGGAATATAACCTTTGATCGATGGGGAAATACTTTTCAAATGTATGGAGATGGCGATGTCTATGATGGCACTTCCTTGATCTGGACTCCGCTGGGAGGATACATGCCCTATGCCTATGCTCGAATCACTAGCTATGGCAAAGGTTGCGGAACCTCATCTATTTCTAGCACAAACTTCCCAGACGAATACCAAAATGGCATCGCCTCTGCCTCACTGCTTGGTCGATATGCGGTTAATCTTACTATTCTTAACACCGACCGTGGCATGTTTAAGCAAAAGAGTTACCAAACAATTTTAAGCTCACCCAATGCTGCCTTCCGACCAGCTGATCTCGAGTTTGGAATGGATGGGGCACTCTATATTTCTGACTTTTCCAGTCCAATCATTGGACATGCCCAGCACCCGATGAGAGATCCTCACTGGGATCATGATTATGGACGTATCTGGCGGGTCGTACATACCGGTAAGCCCATCGTTAAAGAGTGGCCAAAAATAGAAGGTGCGACTCTAAACGATTTATGCAAACTCTTGCTACACCCGCAAAATCTTATCCGCCACCATACCCGGATTGAACTGAGGAAACATGGCAAGAAGGCCATTTCGGCTATTGATCAATGGATCAAAGCATTTGATCCCAAAGCGGATAATTTCGAACAGGCTATGCTCGAAAGCATTTTTGTATGCGAAGGACTGGGGCAGGCACGTCCCGACTTGATTGAACAATTAGCTAAATCTAAGTCCTACCTTTTTCGCGGAGCAGCAGTTCGCACCCTACGCTTACAGGCAGACCGAATTAGTAACACAAAAGAGATGCTCACTACCTTTGCCAAAGATGCACACCCACGCGTGCTCATGGAAGTAATTAATGCGGTGGCTCACTTGCGCCCGCACATGCCTGAAGTTGAGAGTTCTATAACGGGCATCAATACAAAAAATCCAGATGTGAAAAACTCGCTTGCCTATCTGGATTTAGGTACGGAACCGTTGAAGGGCAGTAGTGTGCCAGTACTGGAGGTTTCTAAAAGCTCACAACTAACTCAATGGATTGGATACGAGGATAAAAACAAAACCAATCCAGTTGAATATCAGATTGGTAAATCAAAGTTACCCGGTACTGGATTCTTTCGTTCCTTTATTTATTCAGATAAGGCCCAATCCGCTACCATCGGGGTCAACCACAAGAACTTGGAAGTATACCTGAATGGCATATTAAAATTTAGCCAGAACTCACTTTGGAGTGGAGATCAGCAAATCAATGTGGAATTACGCAGCGGTTTAAATGTCTTTGAGTTCGTTTTCCTCAAAGGTAGGAGGGCAGCCAGGTTCATGCCTGCTGTCTATGTCTATGACCCCTTGGGCAACCCTTTGCCTGATGCACAATATTTAACAAACCTAGATCAATTAAGAAAAGCCGATAAAGAACACCAACAGGAAATGGCCAAGGCAGGTAACATCCTCCGGGTTCAGGCGGCTCCCGAACTTCAGTTTGCTCCCAAAAGATTGCAAGTTCAGGCAGGCACCAAAGTAAAACTTATTTTTTCTAATCCGGATGTCATGCTCCACAACTGGCTTTTGGGCACACCAGGTAGTGCCCAGGAAATTGGAGAACTTGCGGATAAAATGGCCTCCACCGCGGATGGCTTTCAAAAGGGCTACATTCCCGAAAGTGACAAAATTCTTTTATCTTCCAAGCTGTTATCTCCCAATGAATCTCAAGAAATCGAATTTCAGGCACCGGATCAGCCAGGTGACTATCCCTACCTCTGCACCTTCCCCGGGCACTGGCGAATGATGCAGGGGATTCTTACGGTGAAAGCGGCTCCGTGAAATATCACCTCTGTTTATTCTTTGTGACTGCCTGGTTTTGCTTCGGGGAAACCAAGTGCGAGTTCATCTCCTTATTTGACGGCAAAACCCTGAAAGGCTGGAGGGCATCTCCTGGCGGAAAGTGGGAAGTAAGAGATGGAGTATTATTAGGAACCTGCCAGAAAGTGGACAAACGGCATGGCATCCTGTTTTCCGAGAAAGAATATTCCGATTTCATTCTTCGGGCAAAGTTCCGAATATTACAGGGAAACAGTGGGTTTTACTTCCGTGCCGAGAACCGTAATACCCCAATCAGAGCCTATGGATTTCAGGCGGAAATCGACCGCACTCAGAATACTGGTGGTTTGTATGAAACAGGGGGACGGGCATGGGTTGCCAGACCTGATCAGCAAGTAATTAAGGAACGAAAATATCTACCAGGAGAATGGTCAGATCTGGAAATTCATGCAGGCGGCAAAAATGTATCCGTTCTTATAAATGGTATTCTGAGCACAGAATTAAAAAAAGACACTGGTCGGACCAAGGGTTTTTTTGGCCTGCAACTCCACGGTGGGCAGGATATGCATGTGGAGTACAAAGACATCCGTCTGAAAAATTTGGACAGATAAAAAATCTTTCAAAAAATTTAATCCGCATTCCGGCAAAATAAACTCGTGCTTCCATAGATAAGCTATCGGCAAGTCAGTCTTTTCGATTGCCTGAAGATTTCTCTTTAGGTCTGATCTAATCCTTCATGCAGATCATACTCGCTCTATTACTTGTACCTCTATTTATTTACGCTCAGGACCTCCCGCCGGGCCAAATGCTCTTACCGGAAGAGGCCTTGCCTGAATACGAAGCCAAAATCGATCACGCCAGACTGATTCGAGATACATCCAAAACCGTATTAAAACTGGGTAAGTCCGTCTACCAACAAAACTGTGCGAGTTGCCACGGCACCCCGAACACCCCGGGTTCTGTGCCCAATGCCTTGGGTTTTTGGGACGGGAAATTTCAGCACGGAAAAGATCCATATACCATGTACCTCACCCTGACTCGTGGATGGCGGATGATGGCCCCGCAAGCCATGCTCAAGCCCCGGGAAAAATACGCAGTGATCCACTACATTCAGGAGACATACTTAAAAAAACAAAACCCTGCGGAATACTTTAAGGTGAACCAGGAATACTTAAGCCAACTTCCCAAAGGACGAGATCTCGGACCCGCTCCGGAGAAAAGAAAACTCTGGGAGGAAATGGACTACGGAAATTTTTTAATGGGTACCTTTGAGATTGCTGACAACCAGGAACAAAAAGTAAGAAACTACGGGGTTGGAGTGACAAACAACCTCGCCTACAAGGGAATTGCCCAGCGCCTCGACCCCGGCCCAGGTGGCATTGCCAAGGGCCATACCTGGTCAGCCTTCGAACACGACACCTTGCGGGTAGCCGGAGTCTGGAGAGGAAATGGATTTATTGACTGGCGGGGAATCAACTTTGACGGGCAACATGCGATCCGTCCGCGTACCATTGGCGAACCCTTCCTCGAATGTGCCGACGGCCCAGGTTGGGCCAATCCGGAAACCGGTAAATTTGAAGACCTTCGCTTTCAGGCATCCGACGGAAATCATTACGGTCCCCTGCCCAAAAGTTGGTGCCAATACCATGGGCTATTTAAGTTTAACAATCAGGCGGTGCTTTATTATCAAGTCGGGGAGGTGAGAGTTAGTGAGATGCATGCTTTATCGGATGCCGGAACCTTTATTCGCCACTTGAATATTGGGAAAAGCGATAAGGCACTTGTGTTTCGCACCCCGGGTAAATCCATCCGTGCAAATGTAAAAATTCTCACTGAGCAAGGAAGACCTGGGGAACAAGTGATTCGCTTATTGCCGGAACAAACTCCTCTCCAATTAGTTCTGCTTGCTGATGGAACTGAGAGCGAACCCATCCCCGCGAAGCTTAAATTTTATAATATTCTCAAAGATAAACTAAGTCACAGCCCTGCCCATGGTGGTATAGTTACGCAATGGCCCGACATTTTGAAGGCCACCATTGTAAGGGGAAAACAGGATGGGGCTTTCCAGTCTGACGAGTTCACCCTACCGGTTGA
>Ga0206123_10004967_pt1 | contig 10177 bp, 9 predicted proteins | sample Helgoland_Spring_2_FD_160086 | JGI IMG/M metagenome (GOLD analysis project Ga0206123, IMG submission 160086) | Pelagic subsurface seawater microbial communities from Kabeltonne, Helgoland, North Sea - Helgoland_Spring_Bloom_20160316_1 | ecosystem: Environmental > Aquatic > Marine > Epipelagic ... | reverse complement strand
ACCACTATTAAAACAATGATAAAAATTTCAGGTCCGCCAATAAATAAAAAATTAACATACATAAGACTACAAAGATAGCAAAGATTGAATATAAAAATGGGAATAATTGAAGAACTGTTATTGCGTTTATTTTTTTATCAACATCCGCTTTATTTCGTTTAACTTCATAAGCGCTTCAATAGGTGTTAAGATGTCCAAATTGGTTGTTAAAATTTCCTCCCTTAAGTCTTCCAATAAAGGATCATCTAGTTGAAAAAAACTAAGTTGCATCTCATCTTGCTGCACCTCTTTTAGCGTCTCTTTTACCTCTTCACTTGTTTGATTTTTTTCAAGCTGTTTTAGTATTTTTGAAGCTCTATGAATTACTTGATTAGGCATACCTGCCAATTTAGCGACATGAATTCCAAAACTATGATTGCTTCCTCCAGAAACTAATTTACGCAAGAAAACAATGGTGTCTTTAAGCTCTTTAACAGATACATTAAAGTTTTTTATACGCTCAAAAGTTACGGTCATTTCATTCAATTCATGATAATGCGTGGCAAATAGTGTTTTTGCCTTTGAAGGATGTTCATGAAGATACTCAGCAATAGCCCAAGCAATAGAAATTCCATCGTACGTAGAGGTTCCTCTTCCAATTTCATCTAACAACACTAAACTTCTGTCGGAAATATTATTAAGAATTGAAGCTGTTTCATTCATTTCTACCATAAAAGTAGATTCTCCCATAGAAATATTATCGCTGGCTCCTACTCTAGTAAATATTTTATCAACTACACCTATTCTTGCATTTTGGGCTGGAACATAACTACCCATTTGTGCCAATAAAACAATTAGTGCTGTTTGTCGAAGAATGGCAGACTTCCCAGACATATTTGGCCCAGTAATCATAATAATTTGTTGTTGGCTTCTGTTTAATACAACATCATTAGCAATGTATTCTTCACCAATTGGTAATTGTTTTTCAATAACTGGATGACGACCGTTTTTAATTTCTATTTCGGTACTTTGGTCTACAATAGGACGAATATAATTATTAGAAATTGCCAACACAGCAAAAGACAACAGACAGTCTATTTGGGCAATTATTTTAGCGTTTTGCTGAATAGGCTCTATAAATTCAATAATTTCTTGAATTAACCTTAAAAACAACTGTCGTTCAAGTTCTTGAATTTTTTCTTCAGCGCCTAAAATTTTAGTTTCGTATTCTTTAAGCTCCTCTGTTATATATCGTTCAGCATTTACAAGAGTTTGTTTTCGAATCCATTCTTCAGGAACTTTATCTTTGTGGGTATTTCTTACCTCAATATAATAACCAAAGACATTGTTAAAGGCTATTTTCAAGCTAGGAATAGCTGTTTTTTTGCTCTCACGAGCCAACATATTGTCTAAATATTCTTTTCCAGAAGTAGAAATAGCTCTTAGCTCATCTAATTCTTCAGAAACCCCATTTGCAATTGCATTTCCTTTATTTATATTAACAGGAGCCTCGTCAAAAAGGGCGGCATCAATTTTTAAAATTACTTCAGCACAATCTAAAATTTCGTTTCCTAATTTATTTACGGAGGTGTTTTTGCTTGTTAAAGCTTCTTTTTTGACGGGTAAAATTGCCTTTAAAGAGTTTTTAAGTAAAACTAACTCCCTAGGAGAGATTTTTCCTGTGGCAACTTTGGAAACTAAACGCTCAATATCACTAATCTGATGTAACTGAAACTTAATGGTTTCGGAGAAACTGTCATTTTCAATAAAGTGCTTAACCAATTCATGCCTGTGTTGAATTTTTTTAACATCTTTTAAAGGAAGCGCTAACCATCTTTTCAACAACCTTCCTCCCATTGGAGAAATTGTTTTATCAATGACATCTAATAATGTTACGGCATTGTGTGATGAAGCGTGATATAGCTCTAAATTACGAACAGTAAAACGATCCATCCAGATATATTTATCCTCCGCAATTCTGCTAATATTTTGAATGTGTTTTAGGTTGTTGTGTTGCGTCTCTGACAGGTAATATAATACTGCACCAGCAGCTATAATACCCTCAGGAATTTCTTGCACACCAAAACCACGTAAAGAGTTTACACCAAAATGATTGTGTAAAGAATCAACACTATATTCTTTTTGAAAGACCCAGTCGTCAAGGAAAAAAGTATAAAAACGGTCTTCAAAAAGTTCTTTAAATTTTTTTTTGAATTGTTTTTGAACTAATACTTCAGAAGGATTGAAGTTTTGTAGCAGCTTGTCTATATATTCTTCATTTCCTTGAGCTAACAAATATTCTCCAGTAGAAACATCTAAGAAAGAAACTCCTAGTAGTCGTTTTCCAAAATGTACCGCAGCTAAAAAGTTATTAGACTTTGATTGAAGCACTTCATCATTTAAAGATACTCCTGGGGTTATTAGCTCTGTAACACCACGTTTTACGATGGTTTTTGTCATTTTTGGGTTTTCTAACTGATCACATATTGCAACACGCATCCCAGCTTTTACCAATTTTGGCAAATAAGTGTTTAGAGAATGGTGAGGAAATCCGGCCAAAGCTGTCTCAGAATCGCTTCCAGCGCCTCTTTTGGTAAGAATTATTCCTAATACTCCTGCAGCTTTTTTTGCGTCTTCACCGAAGGTTTCATAAAAGTCACCAACTCTAAAAAGCAACATAGCATCAGGATATTTAACCTTGATTGCATTGTACTGCTTCATTAGGGGTGTTATCTTTTTGGGCTTAGATTTTGCCAAATTTCAGAATTTTTCAGTTAGTTTTACTGTTGTTTACTACAAGTGTTTAAAGATAGAACTTTTTATGAGAAAACTAAGAAATAACGAACTAGGACGTATCTCGGTATCTGAGTTTAAAAACACCACAAAAACACCAATTATTGTGGTGTTAGATAATATTAGAAGTTTAAACAATATTGGCTCTGTATTTAGAACAAGCGATGCTTTTTTAGTTGAAAAGATATATTTGTGTGGCATAACAGCCACTCCTCCTCATCGAGAAATTCATAAAACAGCACTAGGAGCAACAGAGTCTGTAGATTGGGAGTATAAAGAAGACACATTATCTCTTGTAAGAGCATTAAAATCTGAAGGCATTACAGTAGCTTCAATAGAACAGGTTGAAAATAGCGTGATGCTAGATCATTTTTCTTTTGAATCAAATAAAAAACTTGCTATTGTGTTTGGAAACGAGGTGAAGGGAGTTCAACAAGAAGTTGTTTCAGAATCAGACTATTGCATTGAAATCCCTCAAAAAGGAACTAAACACTCCTTAAATATTTCTGTGAGTTGTGGCGTGGTACTTTGGGATCTCTCTCAAAAAATTAAGTAGGGTCTATATACCTAGTATTATTTTTGCAATCATAAAATAAATTAAAATTCCAAAAATATCATTACTAGTGGTAATAAATGGACCTGTAGCAATTGCCGGGTCAATTCCTTGCTTATTTAAAAATAATGGAACAAAAGTGCCTATTAATCCTGCAACAATAACAACCGCTACAAGAGAAACAGAAATAGCTAATGCAGTATTAATATTTCCAACAGATAACCATACAAATAGAAATAAAAAGAGGGCTAAAACAATCCCATTTAGCGTTGCCAATAACATTTCTTTTATTAGCCTACTATTTATACTTCCTTTTACATCATCATTTGCTAATCCTTGTACAATAATAGCTGATGATTGTACACCAACATTACCTGCCATGGCAGCGATTAAAGGGGTAAAAAAGAATAAAATAGCATTTTCGCTAAAGGTGTTTTCAAACATTTGCATAATTAAAAAAGCACCTACTCCACCTAAAAGACCAAGAAATAACCAAGGTAATCTTGCCTTAGTTAACTGAAGAATACTGTCATCTGCTTCAACATCTTGAGTTAAACCAGCTGCTAATTGGTAATCCTTATCTGCTTCTTCTTTGATTACATCAACAATATCATCAATGGTAATTCTCCCTAATAAAATACCGTCATTATCAACAACAGGAATGGCCTCTAAATCATATTTTCGCATTTTGTTAGAAACTTCGTCTAAGTTATCATGAACGTTTACAAAATCTACATTAGGAATATATACTTCTGAAATAGCTGTTTTTGTAGAAGTTATTAAAAGATCTTTTAAAGAGAGCCTCCCTTTCAGTTTGTCTAAGTCATCAACAACATAAATAGAGTGAACCCTAGTTACTTTTTCTGCCTGCATTCTCATTTCACGAACACATTTAAGAACGCTCCAGTTTTCATTCACTTTCACCAATTCCTTTGCCATTAAACCTCCAGCAGAATCTTCATCATAGGCAAGTAGTTCCTCAATTTCTTTAACCTGCTCTTCATCTTCAATTTGAGACATTACAGCCTCTTGTCTTTCTTCTGAAAGTTCTCCTATAATATCTGCGGCATCATCAGAATCTAACTCTTCAACCTCTTCAGCAATTTCTTTAGCAGAAAGGTTTTGAAGTATTTTTTCCCGAATATCTTCGTCTAACTCCATTAAAACAGCCGAAGTTTTTTCGCTGTCAAGAAGTTTTATAATATAAACCACCTTGTCAAAAGATAGTTCGTCTAGAATTTCAGCAACATCAGCATAATGCATTTCTTCAAACAAACCAATTATAGACTTGTTTTTAGAACCCTCTATGTATGAGGTTAGTTTTTCTAAAAATTCTGTAGTAATCTCAAATGACATCAGTTGCTATTTTATGCGTGAGTTTAATAAACTCGTTTACAGACAATTGTTCAGGACGCATCGCAAATATAGTATCTTCTTTTAAGGTATCCGAAAGTTTGAAAGACTTTAAACTACTTCTCAACATTTTTCTTCGTTGATTAAAAGCTGTTTTTACTACTCTAAAAAATAATTTTTCATCTACAGGTAGAGAAAAATCCTTTTTTCTAAGAAGTCTTATAACTCCAGAGTCTACTTTTGGCGGAGGATTAAAAACAGATGGCGGAACAGTAAACAAATACTCTACATCGTAAAAAGCTTGAGTTAATACAGAAATAATTCCATACACCTTACTTCCTTCTTTTTCTGCAATTCTTTTAGCAACTTCTTTTTGAAACATACCAGATAATTCGGGAATATATTCTCGATTTTCAATGGCTTTAAATATAATTTGAGAAGAGATGTTGTAGGGGTAATTTCCGATAATAGCAACTTGCTTTTTATTAAAAAAAGTTGGTACATCTTGTTTTAAAAAGTCTCCTTCAATAATTTTAAATTTAGCACTTGTTGTGTCTAGTTTTACATGCTCATTTTTAAAATCATTATTTAAATATGCAACCGAATCCCTGTCGATTTCTATAACATTAATTTGTGCCTCACTTTCTAATAAATACTTTGTTAATACACCCATTCCTGGACCAATTTCTAGAACAGTATTATATCCAACCCCCGACAAAGAATTTGCAATATTTTTTGCAGTGTCTTCATCATTTAAAAAGTGTTGCCCAAGATGTTTTTTTGCTCTTACAGTCATGTCTTTTTTAACGTAACATTAGAAAGTAATATGAGGCTTATTCCTAGTCCACATAATAAACCTCCAATTGTATCTTGTGGCTCTTCACCCCAATACAACTCCCCCGTAAATCCTCCTGAGATAAGAAGCGTGGCTCCTGTATAAATAACTAATCGCTTAGAAGAGGGTGTTTTTAATTTCATATTTAATTATGTGAGCTAGCCGGATAAAACTCTTTGACAACCTTTAATTCTGTTCTAAATGAGATCATTTTATCTGCAAATTTTTTCATACTTTCATTTCTTAATCTAGGGGCAATATTGGCATAATAGTCATTTAAATCCTCTTTGCTTTTTGCAGTGTATTGAACAGAATAGGTAACTCCACCCATCTCTTCTTCTACCAAAACCTGTGTAAGTTTTGCAGAAACAAAGAAGCCTGATGCCAGAACGTCTTGTATGTGTTTATGAATCCATAAAAACCATTCGTTGTGAATGCTTTCGTCTATATTCATTGTAACGTTATAAATATACATAGGTTGTTTTCAGATGAAAAGGATTATGACAGATCTTTTATTCGATGTTGTCTCCTCTTATTTCTCTATATTTTTGTCTTGCATCAACTAAATAGATACTTGACGGTTTTTCAAAGATAATTTTTTGATAGTATTCAGAAGCTTTTTCAAAGTCTTTTATGTTGTTTTTATAAATTTCGCCTAATAAATAATACGAGTTGTCTGTTAAAATTCCTTCAGGATCAATAGAAATTATTTTTAATAGGTTTGTAACTGCCAATTCATATTGTTGTTCTGCAACAAAAAGTTTTGCCTGATTAAACAAAGCTTCGTCTTCTATAGATTGCCCTCGATATTTTTTTAAAAGACTGTAATACAGTGTAATAGCTGCAGTATTTTTATTTTGGTAAGCCAGTAATTCTGCTTTTGCAAAGTCTTCTAGCCCTGAAGGGATAGAATCTTTAGACTCGTTATCTGAAATTAGTAAGAATAAGTCAACCGCATCATTTGCAGTAAGTTGAGTTGTAGCGTTTTTTAAAATTTTTAATTGAGATTTTGCCCATTTAAAATCTCCTTTAAAATAGGAGGTTTGTGCCACTTTAAAGCGTGCCTCTTGAGATAAAGGGTGGTTTTTAAGTTTGGTTTGTACTTGAGAAAAATAAATCAGAGCTTCATTAAATTTTCCTACAAAAACAAGTACCTCTCCTAATTTTAATTTTATTCTTGCTTTTTTAAACTTAGAGGAAGAAAAACTTAGTGCTTTTTCCAACACTCTTATAGCTTTTTGAGGAGTATTATTTTTAAAAGTTAAATAGTCTGCAAATTCTAATTGAATTTCTAACGTGTTTCTATTAACCCCATACTCCTTTAGTTTTTCTTCAAACAAAACAAGGTTGTTTTTGTCTGCATTTTTTACTGAAATTTTTAAAAGATATAATTCAGCAGTGAGTTTTTCTTCAATAAAATTTGTGTGATCAAGCAAGAATAAATAACAATTTCTTGCAATTTCATAGTCTTGGTTATTAAAGGCTATTTTACCTAACCTAAAAATTGTTTCAACATTTTCCAGACCTCTATTAAAAAGTCCTTTTTCTTGAATGAAAGCTCTGCCATATTGTTTTTGTTTTGTAAAAAGCCAGCTTAATAATTCATTCCAAATATTTTTTGGATTGCTAATCGATTTTTTTAAAATCGATTTTTTTAAAGAAATATTGATTGTATCATTGGCATCATCACTAATATATCTACTTATATAACGTTGAATGCCACCGAGATAATTTTCATCTTTATTTAATAGTTCCATGCAAGAATCAAACATTTTTTGATATGCTCCTTTTTCACCATAAATTTGAGCTATTTGGTATTCAAAACTAGCATCTTTATTGAAGTCCAATGCTTTTGAGTATGCTTTTAAGGCATAATCTAAGAGATTATTTTGCTGGAACATTCTTCCCATAATACCTCCTAAACTTGGGTTTGATTCAATTGCCTTAATAGCAAAATTATATTCTTTTTTTGCTAATGTTGGCTTTTTCTGCTGATCAAAGTTATATCCTACTTCTATTCTTAAGTAGTGCTGAGAGGGGTTGTTGAGTAGCTTTTTTTGAAGAAGCTCTGATGCTTTTTCATAATTATTTGTCTCTTGGTAACAAGTAATTAAACGTTTTAGGTACCTGGTATTATAAGGATTGTTTTTTTCTAGTGATTCATATAGCTGAGTTGCTTTCTCGTATTCTCCTTCACGAAAATAACTCTCTGCCAAACTAAGGTTGTTTTGACACAAAACAAAACTAACAGAAAATAGCGCTATTATGAGTAGAATGTTCTTCATCTCTTTCAAAGATAATCAACTCAAATGTTAAACTTCATTAAAACTTTGCTATTTCCGAGGGCCATTCCAAAATTTTGGCATACTTGTTGAAATAACTTAAATACAATAATATTAATCCCGCTAAATTAAAAACGACAATGAAAGATTTAAATAAAAAATACGAAATAGCAAAAACAAACTCAATAGAGTTCATGAGGTCTGGTCAAATAAGTAATTATTTTAAAGCCCTTTTAGAAATGAATAAATACAAGAGATTAATGATAGCTGTAATTGCTAATTAATTACAGAGAAGCCAGTGTAAGGGATTAAAACCTCAGGTATTTGGATACCCTCTTCTGTTTGATAATTCTCAAGAATCCCTGCCAATACTCTTGGCAAAGCAAGTGAACTTCCATTTAAAGTGTGAGCTAATTGATTCTTTCCTTCTTTGTTTTTAAAACGAAGTTTTAATCTGTTTGCTTGAAAAGTTTCAAAATTTGAAGCAGAGCTAATTTCTAACCACCTGTCTTGCGCTGTAGAAAAGACCTCAAAATCAAAAGTTAAAGCAGCTGTAAAACCAGTATCACCCCCACATAAACGCAATATGCGATACGGTAATTTTAACTCTCTGAGTATTCCTTTTATATGCTCTACCATTCCGTCTAGAGCCTTGTAAGAATTATCAGGGTGTTCTATCCTAACAATCTCTACCTTGTCAAATTGATGTAATCTATTTAACCCTCTAACATGTGAACCGTAACTTCCGGCTTCACGTCTAAAGCAAGGGGTATGTCCAGTAGATAATATTGGTAAATCACTCTCATTAACAATATTACCACGGAACACATTAGTAATAGGTACTTCTCCCGTAGGAATTAAGTACAAATCATCAATTCCAACATGATACATTTGACCTTCTTTATCGGGTAACTGACCCGTTCCTATTCCTGAAGATTCATTTATTAAATGTGGCACCTGAAACTCTTTATAGCCTGCTTCTGTATTTTTATCTAGAAAATAGTTAATTAACGCTCTTTGAAGCTTAGCTCCTTTGCCTTTGTAAACTGGAAAACCAGCACCTGTGATCTTAGTTCCTAATTCAAAATCTACAATATCATACTTCTTGACTAGCTCCCAATGAGGCAGTGAACCTTTGTGAAGGGCTGGTATAGCACCTTCTTTAAAAATTTCTTCATTATCCTCCTCAGATTTTCCAGATACAACACTAGCATGAGGTACGTTTGGTATTTGGTACAATAAATCTGTTAGCTCTTTTGAAAGCGTATTTAATTGATCAGTTAAAGCTTTTGATTGTTCTTTAAGAAGACTTGTTTTTTCTTTAACAATGGTAGCTTTTTGTGTTTGACCAGATTTAAACAATAGACCAATCTCTTTTGAAAGTGTATTTAGTTCTGCCAGCGTATTGTCTAGCAATACTTGAGTTTTTCTTCTGTTTTCATCTGCTTTTAGAACAGTATCAATAATAGTGTTGGCGTTAGCAAAATTTCTTTTTGCCAAACCTTCTAAAACTTTTTTTTGATTGTCTTTGATAAACTGAACCTGTAACATGATCTAAATTATTATAAGGGTTCAAAGATATAGTAAGTGAATCAATATTACAATGAGTTACGATGGATTGTTTGCTAGAAAGGAAATAGCATTTTCTTTGTCTATTTTTAATTGATCGATTAATTCATCAACAGAAAGAAATTTTTTCTCATCTCTAAGAAAATAAAGTAATTCGATAGTTATTTTTTTACCATATAAGTTTTCATGAAAATCAAATAAATGAGCCTCAATTGTTTGCTTTTTTCCACTTACAGTAGGGTTAAACCCAATATTCATCATTCCATTATATGCAGAACCGTCAATATTTGCAGTAATTATATAAACGCCTGTTTTTGGTATTAGTTTGTAAGATTCTTCTATATTAATATTTGCTGTTGGGAAGCCTATTTTAGTACCAAGTTTTTCACCGTCAACTACAATACCATTCAATAAATAACGGTATCCAAGGTACTTGTTTGCGGTTTTTAATTCACCGTTTTGTAATGCTGTTCTAATCTTGGTAGAACTTACAGAAACATCGTCAATGTCTTGGGCAGGAATTTCTTCAACATCAAAATCATACAATAAACTATACTCTTTTAACTGGTGAATGTTACCTTCTCTATTTTTACCGAAATGGTGGTCATAACCAATAATTAGTCTTGAGGTATTTAATTTATTAACTAATACATCTCTCACAAAATCAAGAGCCGTTAATCTAGAAAACTCCTTACTAAATGGATGAATAATCAAAAAATCTAGCCCCATTTTTTTCAATAAAAAAGATTTCTCATTGATTGTATTTAACAAGAGAATGCCTTTGTCTTTTTGTAAAACCATTCTTGGATGAGG
>Ga0206123_10004961_pt1 | contig 10182 bp, 12 predicted proteins | sample Helgoland_Spring_2_FD_160086 | JGI IMG/M metagenome (GOLD analysis project Ga0206123, IMG submission 160086) | Pelagic subsurface seawater microbial communities from Kabeltonne, Helgoland, North Sea - Helgoland_Spring_Bloom_20160316_1 | ecosystem: Environmental > Aquatic > Marine > Epipelagic ... | reverse complement strand
AAGTTGTTCAACCATATTGCTCCTATTTAAAATTAATTGAAGACATGATTTCTGTCATACATGCCACTACATTTAATTCATGATCAGCCACAAAACTATCTTTATATGAATAGTCTGCAAGTATAAGAACTAACTGTGGAATACTTGAAGGCTCGACATAATCTGACATGTTATCATAAATTAATCTAAACAACTTTACTGATTCTACGTCAATGTTATCTGTAACCCATTTACGCATCTTCTTAAAGTTTTTAGTCTTAAGATCGTCCATCAATCCAGCTATGCTTGTCTCAGATAGAGTAACAAGAATACCTGTATCGATATGACCACTCATACCATATCTTTGACATTCATTAATGACACGTCTCCAATCAGGTATGTATTTCATAATGAGTTCTGCAATCACTGCATTGTCATATATAATATGTTCGGAATCAAGAATGAATTGAAGCCTAGCCATAAATTTCTGGGCCATCTCTGCCTTGTTTCCTAAGTTGAATTCATATATAGAACATCTCGAATGGAGAGGATCTATTATACGATTCTTAAAATTGCAAGTAAGAATAAATCTACAATTAGAAGAGAACTCTTCGATAAACCCACGTAATGCAGGTTGTGTAGATTGTGGATTAAGGTAATCAGCCTCGTCGAGAATAACTACTTTTTGTCCACCTTGTAATGATATAGTACTTGCAAACTGTTTGATCTTACCACGTAATGTATCAATGTTTCCATCTTCAGAACCATTAATCAACATATAGTCAAGATCTAATTCATTACACAAAGCTCTAGCAACTGTAGTTTTACCTACACCTGCAGAACCTGTAAACATCATATTGGGGAGTTCTCCCTTGTCGACTATCTTTTGGAATGTTTCCTTTAAGCCTTCAGGGAGAATGCAATCCTCAATGGTTTGTGGTCTATACTTTTCTACGAATAAAAATTCTTTCACATACACCTCATAATATAATAAGCATGGTAGTATTATACCATGCTTTAGTTAAAAGTACATACTTACTCAGCTGGTGTTTCTTCTTCAGCAGCTACTTTTGCAGCTTGAGCTTCGTCTGCAGCTTTTAGAAAATTATCTAAACGATTACGTACTGCACCAACATCTGATAACTCAACACCTTCAAACGCACCACGTTTAGTTACTATATCAATAATACTAACGCAAGCACGAATGTCACTTAAGTTAAGTCCCTGTCCTTGAGGCACAGGTGGTTGTTCTACAGTTTCAGTCGTTGGAGCTTCAGTCGCTTTATCTTTCTTTGCCATTATGATTCCTTAAATGTTGTAGTTTTATCAAGAGCAACCCAGTAGTCTGTGTTACCCGCCTTAATTAATGCTACCTGCTTTTTATCAATACCAAACTCATAAGAGTCAGCAGGTTTAAATTTGAAATTGTTTATGTCAAACACAAAATCAAATTCAGCATCAGTATTTATACTACAATTCGCAACGTTCATTGTGAATTGATTAGATGTAGGGTTTTGTTTATCGACAATAACGCATTCAATAAACAAAGCACTATCATTTTTACGTATGCTTAGATTACTGGTTTTAAGAGTAGAAGAAGCTTTACGTAATTGATTTAACTCATCGTGTGTTAGTGTAAACTTTAGATCTTCACATGGTAAGTTAATATCGTTTGTTGGGACTGTCAGGATGTCGATATCAGAGAAGTAATATTTGAATGCTGTAACACCATCAGTAATATTAACAAACTTTTTATCATCATCGAATGACAATGTAGGATCATCAAACATATTAAGACAAGCTAGGAATTCACCTAAGTCATATATGCCAAATGTGTATGGTGCATCAAAAGCTATATGAGCTTTTGACATAAGAGTTTTAGAAGTGGACATCGTTCGGATAAATCCACCTTCTTCACCAAGAGCAATATTGCTATTGATACCTTGATAGTTATTCAATACTTCTTTTATTTCATTACTAAGTTTCATTATCAGACTCCTTTAAGTCATGTTCATTAATTGCTAATAGAGTATAGTGCATAATCTTCATAAGATCTTCACGATTTGCTCCGTTCTTTTTGCCATATCTTGATGCATATTTCAATACATTGCCAAGACAAAAATCTAATCCTAAGCCTGAGGCACTGATCAGATCCATACTTTGAACACCATTAGCAGATGCATAATGTTTAGAGTAAGTACTCTCGACATATGATGTTAGCTCATTGATGTTTTGTAATTCATTAAATTTCATATAGTTCCTTTTTCATTTATGGTATTATTATATCACAAAAAGGGCAAAAGTACATACCTTCGCCCTAAATAAATTAAGCAGCAACTGCGTCAGTGATTCTAGCAACTAATTGCTTATTACCTTTCTTAGTCTTTGAAAACTTTTTGAACTCACGTTTAAGATCATTGATTGTGTCAGCTTTTTTAGGAGTAAACACATCAGCATCAAATCTCGCAGTACGATTGATTTTGATAATGAAATAATCATCATAACCTTTGACATTTTTCCATGCCGAAAAACCATCTTTTCTCCATGATTTAATATCTTCACGAAATTCACCAGCAATTGATGTATAACCTTGACCAAAAGTAGAAGCATCATATGCAAGGTGGAAACCCATTATAGTTGCACCAGTTATCTCTTTAAGGCGAAGTAAAACATTTTCGTAAATCTCACGACCACCTTGACCACGAATCATTTTACCTTCAAAGTTTATCATCACTTCACGTGAAGTATAAACATTTGATTTCTCATCATGCTGAATACTTAATCCATCAGGATAGCCATCAGTTAAGAACATAATGTTTGTGTTTTGCAATGCAAATTTACGTGTAAATTGTTTAGTCAACTTAGCTGCAAGAATTGCAGTCTGAATAAGAGGAGTTGAACCCATTTGATCAACACCATGTAAGTAATGACCAGAGATATGATATGCTTGCTTGTTTGAATAAGCATGAGCTTTAGCAACAGCAAATGCAATATAAGAAGCTTCATCAAAAGTTTTCTTATTCATCTTTGAAGAGAACATCTCAACAACTTTACAACCTTCAGCATTTATCTCTGAAGCTTCAGGTAGAGCTTCGCGCATACCTTCTTCTTTGTTTGATCTTCTCCAATATGAAGTAGTAGTAAATGAATAAGCTTCGAAAGGAATGTTCACCTGACGACAAAACATTGCAATAGTAATTGCTTGAGCAGTAACATCTTCGATAAGTTCAGCCATTGAACCAGAAAGATCAAGGAACAACATGATTCCATGTGATTTTGCTTGAGCTAATTGAGTAGTAGTCAAGAAAATATCTTCAGAAGTTTTGTAAGCATGAAGCTTTAAAGGATCAAGCTTTCCAGATTTCGCAGTGCGAGAACGTGAATATTCAAATGCAGCCTTCTTACGTTCGAAATCTTTTGCAAGTAAATTTGCTTGAGTCTTATAAGTTTGCTTAGTCTCTGACCAATCTTCCATACAAGCTTGATGATTGTATGGAGCTTGAGCAACTGCATATTCATCATCTGTATTCTCAGATATCCATCTATTACGTAAAGCCTTAGCATCATCATAAGAATAAAGAATTTTGTCCATATTTTCAGAAGAAAGACCACATGAATATTGTGGTTGACCACTTCTTTCGTATTGTCTCTCAGGAGATTTTTCAAGTAATTCTTCTTCGCGTTCTCTTTGAGTATCTTCAGTCCAAGTCTCGTGACCATCATCGTCACCACCTTCTTGGTCAACAGCTGAAGTAGAAGAATCTTCATCAGATTCACCATCAGCTTCACCATTTCCTTCTTCAGAGTCATCGCTTTCTTCATCACCTGACATTGGAATTTCACCTTGGTTCTCAGGAGCTTCACCACTATCAGAGCTTGGCATACCCATTTCCATTTCATCTTTATCTTCTTCTTCTTTCTCATCTTTTTGATCTTCGATGAAATCATAAAGCTTTTTGCAAACATCAACAACATCGTCCCAAGTTTCAACTTCCATAGCTTCTTTGACTAATGGAGATTCTTCATTTGAGAATTCAACTGGAACATAACCACGACCTTTTGAAGAAACATTTAAACGATCCATAAGACCAGCTTTATTAATATCTCTTTCATTAGTACCGAAAAGATCAGTATCAAAAAGAACTTTATAACCATTTTTAAACCTACGTTTAATACCAGGATATGCTTCCATGATTTTACGTTCGATACGAATGTCTTCGACAATGTTTAAGTAAGCTCTTGGAATTTTACCAATTTTCTTTTCAGAATCGTGCCATCCATCAGCAGGAGTATAAAGAGCATGACCAACTTCATGACCAACAAGAAGATCGTAAACATCTTTACCTTTGTCTTTCCAAAGTGGAAGACGAAGTACACGATTCACAACATCGAAACTAGCTGTAGAATAATTACCGTGTTGAACAGATAAGTTCTCTTTAGCTAATAGCTTCGCTAAGTATTCTTGAGCAGATAGATTCATATTATTCGTCCTCCCAATTGTTGTTATCTTTAAAGTTTGGTTCAGCATCTAAATCTATCTCAACTTCTTCAGGATTATTAATAGTAGCATCAACCTTTTCATAAAGATCAATGAAAGCTTCTTTAGTATCGTCATCAAAACGATTTACACAAAGAGCAATCGCTTTGTCTCTCTTACCGAAGATAGAGAAAGTTTGAACAATGTGGCATAAACGACGAGTTGAAATAACTTCGTCAATACCTTCATCATAAAAAGTCTTACGAATAGCATCTGCCCAACCAACAAGTAGCTTAGCAAATTCTTCGTCAATAGCTTCAAACTTTGACATATGCTTCATAACAATTTTTTCTTCAGTAGCAATAGTAGGGAAAGTTTGTTCAAGAGTAATAGTGAAACGCTCTAAGAATGCATCGTCAATAATAGTTGCACCTGAGTAACGTCCATCTTCTGAACCTTTACCTTTTGTGTTAGCAGTGGCAATCACATTAAAACCTTCAGCAGGTTCAACAACTTCACCAGTTTTTTTGATCAGAACTGGTTTGCCTTCAAGCACACCTTGTAAACACATAATTTTATTAGTTCCACGATCGATCTCGTCAATCATAAGAACAGCACCAGCTTCCATAGCTTTAATCACTGGACCTTTTTGGAAAACAGTCTCGCCTTTAATCAAACGAAAACCACCAATCAAATCATCTTCATCAGTTTCTGGTGAAATCTGAACACGTACATATTCGCGATTAAGCTTAGCGCATGCTTGTTCGATCTGAAATGTTTTACCATTTCCAGATAAACCAGAAACAAACGTTGGATAAAACATTCTTGATTTAAGAACTTTTACAATTTCAGTAAAGTTTCCCCAAGGAACAAAGGTAGGATCAAAATCAGGAACAAAGACTTCGTCATTTGAAACTGATTCAACACCTTTGACCATTTCAGGAGCAACTTTAGATGGTATAGATGATTTTGGCATCATTCTCTCCAAGTTATAAGATCCACGATGAGGCGATGGACAATTGTTAGTATATTTAACAGCTGTATATGCTGATCTAGGATTTTCACCAATCTCAACAGCAGCAGCTTTAATCTCTTTCGATGTAAATATCGTCTTATTAGGATATTTACTCATTAATTTTTCAATCACATTATTCATTATTTAGTCCTTTTTTATTAAGTATGGTACCATTATATCATGTTTTGGCAGTCTTTGGAGAAAACTTATGGTGCCAGGGTGACTTTTTTATGGTGCCAGGGAAAGATCATATTTGAGTTTTAAGTCGTGTCAAATTGTCAGGTGTAATCTCAATCGTTATTGACGGTAACGGTAAGTTAGGTTGTTCGTTTAAAGATATAAATCTAGCAGCGAAAAAATCTAATGTTTTAAATATTTCGTGAATCGAGATGTTTGGATCTATGTCCATAGTGTGTTTAATCAGTTTCATAATATAGTCCTTTTCAATTAATATGGTACCATTATATCATGTTTTAAGGGTCTTTGGAGATTATTTTCGGTAAATAAACGTATTTTTTTACCAGGTGAAGCTTTTGTAGAATATTTTTCTATCGTTATGAGATAGCAGAAAAATTATTCTTTTTAACGAATTGAATCTTTTGCTCCATCTTACTTTCTAACACATCAGGTTTATGTGATATAATAAATGTGTTTGTGCCTTTCTCTAATGTCTTTAAGATCTTCATTAGATTATCTGTACCTTCATCATCAAGAGATGAATCAAATGTCTCATCAAGGATTAATAGATTTGTGTTTGTAGAGTTCTTCATCTTTGCTACTTGTCTCCACGCAAATAACAACGATAAATCAATACGCATCTTCTCACCTTCAGAGAAGTTAGCATATACAAATTCATCGCGATGTCTTGACTTAATTGATTCTTCAAAGTTCTCATTTAAATGGAATGCCACAAAGAATTCAAGTGTTTGGAGGTATTTGTTTATAAGATTATTCATTACGGGTAAATACTCTTTAATAATTTTAGTACGAATACCAGTGTCCTTGAGCATCTCAGATGCTATATTGTTATATAATATTTGATCTTCTGCTTCTGTGAGGTTATCTTGTATATCAATAAGATCGTAAGTCATATCCACAAGTTCTTTGGCTGGTGCATCTATATCAACCTCTTTGACTTGTTTATTTGCTAGCTTTGCCATGATATCAGTTTGCGTAGACATTTGAGAATTAATATTTGCCATATCTGAGATTTGATCTTGCACTTTCTCTAATGTTTCAATAGTCTCATCATACTTTATATTGTTTAATTCTATATCTTTTTGTGTTTGTTGGGCTTGTGCACGTACATCAGTCAGCATAGAGTTCTTTACATTTTCACTAATCTCTTGAGTACATGTTGGACACGCAGTATTTACTTCAAAGAACTTCGCTTTACTTACAAGTTCTTTCATAGAATGGGTGTGTTTACCCTTTTCAGTTTGCAACCCTTCACGGACTTTCCTCAAAGAGTTGAGAGTGCCACGGAGACCGAGTGGATATTTATCTAATTTAGATTTTAACGAATCCATCTCATTTTGTGCATTTATAATATCTTCTTCGAAATCCATTTTTGCAGATTTATTAATGTTTTCTAGTTGAGATATATGTTTCTTTTGATATTCTATTTTGTCTTTCTGATTATCTAATGATATACGTGAGCTCTTTGCCAAATCTTTTTGTATATTATTACGTTGCTTAAGTACTGTCTTCATCTTACTAAACACACCAATATCTAATAGATCTTCAATCACATCTCTACGATCCCAAGCTTTGAGCTGCATAAATGGTATAAATGAAGATGATCCTAATACCACAATCTGATGGAATGATTTATGATTAAGCTTTAATATGTTTTGCTCTAAGAACTTTTGATAGTCTCTTACATTCGTCTGCTGATCTATCATGTTATCATCTTGATAGACTTCAAACTTATTTGGTTTAATACCACGTAATACTTTCCAATTGTGGCCAGCGGTTTCGAATTCTATAGTGACTTCACATGCTTTACCATTTACTGAGTTAACTAAGCCACCTCTCTTGACATTACGATGAGGCTTATTAAACAAAGCAAAGGATATGGCATCTAAAATGGTAGATTTACCTGTGCCATTTGTACCAACAATAAGCGTAGATCTTGATTTGTTAAGATCTATTATTATTGGGTTGTTGCCTGTGGAAAGAAAGTTTTTGTACGTAAGTTCTTTGAATAATATCATGGGTATATTATATCACAAAAGTATGATTTGTACATACTTATGTTTCTGGATTGCTTATATTATTTATTGCTTCTGGTGAAGGTACGACATCTGGGTCTACTACAAACATCATATCTAATCCTATACTCTTTACTTGCCTTAAGAAATGGTCACAACTATTATATAGCTGAGCTGCAAATAAACCAGTTTGGAAACTCATGTCCATATGCATTTCTTCTTCGTCAATCGCATGCTTTTTAATTGCAAGCTTCATAAAATACTGGCCTTGTACTGATAACTCACCACAATTCATCTTCCAATATTCTACTCCACCTAAAACCATAAGCACAAGAGATTTGTCTTCAAAGTATTGTCTATACTTTTCTTTATCTAAATTCTCTGTACCAGTCTCATCTGTCTTTGCTTCAGACTGAACTTCTTGAACTTCTTTAACGATTGCTGCTGAAGTCTTCTTTGGTTCAGGTGCTATATCATATACAACTTCAGGCTTAGGGCTGAAATCTGTCCATACTTGTTCGATCTCTGCCCAAGCCCATATTGGCCATAGTATAAAGCCGACTATCATTGCTGATACGGCAAACTGGTAAACTGCCCATAGCAGTCTATTATCTTCGGGATCTATCCCCTTATTCCTGCCTCGCATCCTTCTCCTTCACAAACTGGAACTTCTATTTTGTCACCACCCCAAGTGTTAAATGGGTTTTGTAACATAGAACATCCAGCTACATTAAATAATACAATGATACAAGCTAACGCAAACGCTAACATTGCCCATCTACTTTTAGTAATTTTTTCTCTCATTACTGTATCTCCATATCTATGGCATCATTATAGAGACTGTTCATCAGAGTCTTGAGCTTATCTTTGTCAAGATCTGTATTCACACCATCAATATAACTTGCCATTAAGTCAGTTGTATTTTCTACATCTTCTATGTTGGTGAGAACATTCTCACCTAAGAACTCAGAGAAATTTTCAGCTATCTTTAAATCGTGTGTATTCAGCTCTGATATTCGTTCAATAAATTTGTCAAACATGAATGGGTTAGACTTATTCCCAACAATTACTTTAACAAATTTGCCTGTAAGAGTATTTATATCATAATTCGTGTAATCTGTATCTGTATCATCATAATATATTTTCTCAAATAATGTGAGAGGATTAGGTATTGCCTCTACTGTTTTTGTATCTGTATCGAATACATGAAAATATTTCTGATCATTTGCATCAGCCCATGTAAATTCCATTTGACATCCAAGATATCTGATATTACCTTGTTGAGATGAGGCATGATAATGACCTGATAAACATAAGTCAAAGTGTGCAAAAGGTTCTACACCCATACCATGACCCATAGGTTGCTTAATACCTCTCATCATTTCAAAGCCTTGTAATTCTAAATGACCCATCATAATACCTTTATTACTTGATAAGAAATTCATTGATGAATCCCAATTCTCTGAGTTAATCCATGGTACTAAATGCACATCACAACCATCATAGTTTAATGTTGATGGTTTCATAATGATATTGATATTGCTTGTGTAATAACCTAATAGTTCTTTAAGAGAACATAGATCATTTGTGTTTTTATGGAATACATCATGGTTGCCTGGAATAATATCCATAGTCATACCATTTTGTTTCATAGGCTCAAGGAAATGCCTACGATTAGCATTCAATGCTTTAAAGTTTACAAACTTTCGATGGTCATAATAATCACCAAGATGTATTATATGTTTTATATCATTATCTTTACAGAATGGAAAGAATACTTGCTCATAGAATCTCTCTTGGAAGTCTATGAATATCTCTGAACTATTCCTTACGCCACAGTGTGTATCATTTAATAATGCTATCTTCATACAAATGGATTTCCTTTAAACCAAAAAACTAAACTATATCTTGTACCCTTTTTAACTTTATCTACCTTATGCCAAACATGAGATGGGAATACAGTAATACCACCTGTAGATTTAGATATTTTTTTAGGATCTGTTTTATTATATTCTAATGCGTTATCGAACCACATATCACCACCTTCAAAATCATCATTCAGATTTATGGTAACACTTATCTTTCTTATTTTACCAGTACCATCTGGTTCCTCGAATGAATCTCTATGCCAATCGTAATAACCACCTTTGTTGTATTCAGTAAATTGAATTGATTCGACTGGTTCCCATTGGAAATTCCAACCTGCTCTTTCATTTGCTGTATATATGTATGGTATTAATTCCTCTACTATCCATTTATCATTTAGCCATACAACATTTGACTCTCTATAATTTTCTTCTTTATTTTGAACAGTGGCTTTACTTTTTTGTTTAGATAAACCTAATTCAATTATACGATCGCACATAGCAGAGTCTAATGCTTCTGGAAATGACCAAACAAAATGTTTTAATCTCATACTACCTCCATGGTTCACCCATTACCCAAACAACTAAACTATATCGTATACCCTTTGTAACTTTCGTTACTCTATGATATGT
>Ga0206123_10004957_pt1 | contig 10192 bp, 9 predicted proteins | sample Helgoland_Spring_2_FD_160086 | JGI IMG/M metagenome (GOLD analysis project Ga0206123, IMG submission 160086) | Pelagic subsurface seawater microbial communities from Kabeltonne, Helgoland, North Sea - Helgoland_Spring_Bloom_20160316_1 | ecosystem: Environmental > Aquatic > Marine > Epipelagic ... | reverse complement strand
AAGCAAAGCAGTCCGGGGTATTGGATAGACTGACTGTGCGTGAAGGTGCGTTTGTAACGCCGAGTATGAATTTAATGACCATTGCTCAACTGGATAAAATTTGGGTTATTGCAGAAGTCTTTGAGCGGCAATTGAACCAGGTTGAGGTAGGCAATGACGTTCAAATGAACCTTGAGTATGCTCCAGGTAAAGAGTGGCAAGGAAAGGTTGATTATGTCTATCCGTCACTTAACCCTAAAACTCGGACGGGACAAGTTCGAATTCACTTCGACAACCCAGATGGTTTTTTAAAACCGGGCATGTTTGCGAATCTTAACATTAAGGCTGGTTTAGGCGACAAAAACTTAATCATCCCTAAAGAAGCGCTTATCCGAATGGGTGGTTCGAACCGAGTTGTACTGGCACTGGGTGATGGGAAATTTAAATCAGTTAATGTTGACGTTGGGCGGTTAGGGAGCTCGCGAGTTGAAATTTTATCGGGTCTTATGGCGGGTGATGACATCGTTACTTCAGCTCAGTTTTTGATTGATTCTGAGTCCAGTAAATCCTCTGACTTTAAGCGCATGCAACATGACACGCATGTTGATAACGAGAGCCATGGCAGTATGTCAAGTGACGCAGCAGCTCAAGCTGTCTGGGTTGAAGCAACTGTTAAAAATGTTATGCCTCAGCACTCGATGGTTACGCTGGAGCACGGTGAGATTTCTGAATGGGACTGGCCTGCAATGACGATGGACTTCGATGTTGCTTCGGATGTTGAACTTTCTCAGCTTAGCACGGGGTTATCCTTGCATGCGGAAATAACGCAAGTCGGGAAGCAACAGTACCAGCTCACATCGATTCATATTCCTGAGCAAAAACAAGTGACAGAGCAGGAGCATAACCATGATTAAGTCAGTCATTCGATGGTCAGTGAGTAACCGTTTTTTCGTTCTTCTGGCGACATTAATCCTCGTGGGTGTTGGTGCTTTTGCGGTTAAGAATACGCCCGTAGACGCACTGCCGGACTTGTCGGATGTCCAGGTGATCATTAAAACCAGCTATCCGGGTCAAGCGCCGCAGGTGGTAGAAGATCAAGTAACCTATCCATTAACAACCGCTATGCTGTCTGTCCCCGGCGCTAAAACCGTCCGTGGATATTCGTTTTTCGGCGACTCCTATGTGTATGTCATTTTTGACGAAGATACAGACGCTTACTGGGCGCGTTCGCGAGTACTGGAATATTTGTCTCAGGTTGCTCCGACACTGCCTTCTAATGCAAGACCGCAATTAGGCCCTGATGCAACAGGGGTTGGTTGGGTGTATTTGTATGCCTTGGTTGATCGTACGGGTAACCACAATTTGAGTGAGTTACGCAGTATGCAGGATTGGTTTTTAAAGTATGAACTGCAAACGGTCGAGGGGGTTTCGGAAGTTGCCGCCCTCGGCGGGATGGTAAAGCAGTACCAGGTGAAAGTGGATCCGGAGAAGCTGCGCGCATTCGATATTCCTCTTGCTCACATACAAAATGCTATCCAGCGAGGTAATCAGGAAGTGGGGGCGTCGGTGGTTGAAATGGCGGAAGCTGAGTATATGGTCCGGGCCTCAGGCTATATTGATGGTGTGTCAGACTTAGAGAGTATCCCGCTTGGCGTTGATGAAAATGGCACGCCATTATTGCTTAAAGACGTTGCTGATGTGGGTGTGGGCCCCCAAATGAGACGCGGTATCGCCGAACTCAACGGTGAGGGAGAAGCCGTGGGTGGTATTGTGGTAATGCGTTTCGGAGAAAATGCCCAAAAAACGATTGATGGCGTTAAACAAAAGTTGGAAGAATTAAAGTCTGGGCTACCAGAAGGTGTCGATATAGTCACTGTCTATGATCGTTCGGGGCTTATCTCGGATGCCGTGGAAAGTCTCTGGAAAAGTTTAATAGAAGAACTCGCTATTGTCGCGTTTATCTGTGTGATATTTCTCTTCCATGTCCGCTCCTCGCTGGTTGCCGTTATCAGCTTGCCTTTGGGTATTTTAACCGCGTTTATTGTCATGTATTGGCAAGGAATTAACGCGAATATTATGTCACTTGGAGGGATCGCAATCGCTATTGGCGCTATGCTCGATGGTGCCATCGTCATGATTGAAAATATGCATAAGCATATGGAAAAAACGCCACTGACAGCAGAGAACCGCTGGCGGGTGGTTGCCGCCTCTGCTTCAGAGGTGGGCCCTGCTCTTTTCTTTAGCTTGCTCATTATTACCGTCAGCTTTATGCCGGTATTTACCTTAGAAGCCCAGGAAGGGCGGATGTTTTCTCCGCTTGCTTTCACGAAAACTTACGCAATGGCAGCCAGTGCAGCCTTAGCGGTTACCGTTATCCCCGTGTTGATGGGATATTTTATCAGAGGAAAGGTAACACCTGAGGGGAAAAACCCGCTTAATCGGTTATTGATCGCCGGGTATAAACCGCTTTTAAAAGGCATTTTGAAATACCCCAAGACAGCAGTTGTCGGAGCGCTTGTTATCCTGGCCGTTGGTGTCTGGCCGATTGACAAAATTGGTAGTGAATTTATTCCAGATTTGGATGAGGGCGATTTGATGTATATGCCCACTACCTATCCCGGATTATCAATTGGTAAAGCAAGGGAGCTGTTGCAGCAAACCGACAAGCTCATAAAAACGGTACCGGAAGTGAAGACGGTTTTTGGCAAAATTGGTCGAGCGGATACCGCCACTGATCCGGCACCCCTAACGATGATTGAAACCTTTATTCAACTGAAACCGAAAGATCAGTGGAGAGACGGTATGACCACTGAGAAGTTGAAAAAAGAACTGGATGCGCTTGTAAAGTTTCCGGGGCTGACCAATGCGTGGGTTTACCCCATTAAAACTCGCATTGATATGCTATCGACAGGTATCAAAACGCCGGTAGGTATAAAAGTTGCCGGAGCCGATCTTAATGAAATTCAGACGATAGGGCAGCAGCTTGAAGCAATACTTGATGATGTCGATGGTACGGCTTCTGTTTATTCAGAGCGAGTGGCAGGTGGACGCTATGTCAAAGTTGACATAGAAAGAGAGCAGGCTGCACGTTATGGCTTGAACATTGAGGATGTGCAGCAGGTCGTTGCCACGGCTATTGGTGGAATGAATGTTTCAGAGACCATTGAAGGGCTTGAACGTTACCCAATAAACTTGCGCTACCCTCAAGATTACCGTGATTCGCCGGAAGAATTAAAGAAGCTACCTTTAGTTACGCCAAACGGGCAGCGTATTAGTTTGGCGGATGTGGCTGATGTCTACGTTGAACTTGGACCGCCGGCAATTAAAAGCGAAAACGCAAGACTTAATGGCTGGACTTTTGTCGACATTGAGGGAGTTGATGTCGGCACTTATGTTGAAAAAGCAATGAAGGTTGTAGAACAAGAACTCGAGTTGCCAGCAGGGTATTCAGTTACCTGGTCCGGGCAGTACGAATATATGGAAAGGGCAAAGGAAAAACTGACTTACGTGATTCCGTTAACGCTCGCGATTATTATCGTTCTTTTATATATGAACTTTCGAAACGCTACAGAAATAGCCATTATATTGGGAACTTTGCCTCTCGCATTGGTGGGGTCAATCTGGCTAATGTATCTTTTAGATTATAATTTCTCAGTTGCTGTAGCGGTTGGTTTTATAGCTCTAGCAGGTGTCACTGTAGAAATAGGAATACTAATGCTGACTTACCTAAACCAGTCCTATAATGAATATGAAAAAAGTCAGTTAGAGCATGGTAAAGCATTAACGAAAGACGGTCTCTCTCTTGCCGTAATGGAAGGGGCTGGACTTCGTGTTCGCCCCGTCATGATGACGGCCGTTTCTACAATTGCTGGTTTATTGCCTATAATGTTTAGTACAGGGACTGGGGCTGAGGTGGTTAGTAGAATAGCGGCGCCAATGGTTGGAGGAATGATCAGCGCTGTTATCTTAACCTTGCTCGTATTACCTGCTGTTTACTACTTGTGGCGTGGGCAAAAGGTTAAGCGTGTATAAGACCAATTATTTTAGTTAAGAGACGCACATCATTGATCTTGATCAATGATGTGCGCTAACAAGTATGCTAGGTTAAAATTCGGGATTGGGGACACACATATGGCTCAAACAAAATTTTTAGTTGTGCTTATGCTAGGAATAGTGATTCAACTATCCTTCCCAGCTGCTCCTGTCCATAATACTGCCTCCAGCGCAGAGCACGTAATCAACGTTAATCAGGCAGATGTTGCAAACGAGAGAAAAAGCAACATTCATTGTGATGACGACGAACAACCTGCCAGTAAAACGTGCTGTTATTGTTTAACTGACTCTGCTGATACATGTTTAATGGATGCGGAGTGCAACTCTGCAAGCTCACCTTTAGTATTAATTCCGTTCAATTTACCAATAAAGTCAATTGGTTACTTGCAGCATCCTCTTTCATATGAAGGGAATGTTAAGCAAATGTCTTTTGATATTTTTTATCCTCCGAAATAGCTCCTGCTGAATTTCAATTAAAACTTTTTTCGAAATTTAATCATGCTAGATAGAGCTCTTAAGTTAAGTGACTTAAGGCTTGTAGGAGAATATATGAACCTATCTAAAATCACCGCTATTTTTGATCAACTTCGGCAAGACGCAGTGGAGGAGACTCTGGTTGGGTGTGGCGTTAGCGGCTTTACATTGTTTCCTGTTCGAGGTCGAGGCTATTACTTCGATAGTTATAACGATGATCACTTAGTTGAGCACGTACAGCTCGAAGTTTATGTGAACAGTGATGACGCGCGTGACGTTGCGTTTTTGGTAGTTGAAGCGGCCCATACCGGGGTATCTAACGAGGGCTTAGTCTGTATCTCGCCAATAGATGAATTGCTTTGGGTTCACGACAAACGAGCAGCGACTGATAAAGAACTCTCGTTACAACGTTAATATCGCGGCAACGTCGACTGAAGCATATTGGTAGTTTTAATAAATAGGACAGTACTGATGTCAACTAACGATCATAGAGCCGGAGTGCGGGAAATTAACTTAGTCAATCGCACGTTAAAGCTAAACACTGAGAGTGTGAAAAAAGTTCGCGAAGCGATTAACGAAATCGATCGCTTGGTTGGTCTTGATAGCGTTGCCTACGACTCTGACCAGAACTTGTTATCGGTCGCTTATGATGCCTCTAAAGTCGATCTGACTATGATAGAGGAAAAGCTCGGAATATTTGGTGTTGAAATAAATAGTGGCTGGTGGACTCACTTGAAAGAGGAATACTACAAATTTATTGATCAAAATATTAAAGATAATGCAGAGCATACACCGTGGAGTTGCCACAGAAGCCCGCCACGTACCAAAAGCAAACGAAAGTAACAATTAATTATAGGTAAGGAGTAAAAAATGCAAATAGAAACAATCAAAGATGTACTGAGTTGGACCGTTGATTTCCACAAAAACCTGAAGGAGTGTGTGACTCACTGCTCTAAACAAAACCAAGATGAACGAGCTCGGATGATTCTAAGCTACGTGTCGGGTCATGAAGCTAGCTTAGAGCGAATGGTTGAAGGTTTTTTGAATACAGCCAACCTAAATGCATTAGACACTTGGTGTTATGACTATATTGGGAAACATCCCATCGTTGAGCATGGACACTGTGATTCGCCTTTTAAAGAGTTAGATACTGATCACATTATGGAGAACATTGTAAACCATCATGAGCAAGTCATTGAGTTGTATGAACACCTATATTCCCGTGTTGATATAGACAGCGCAAAAGAGCTGTTAGAAACGGTAAAGAGCGTTGAAGAAAATGAAATAAAACGAATGGTGCAAACTGCGAATCGATTTTCGGATATGTAGTGAGTGACGGTTTTATCGTTGGTACTTTACGGGAAATAGCTGTTGCTTGGCTTTTTTCCCGTCAATAAGGAGCACTGGTATGGGTGTGAAAACTGAGGACGTTCGTAGTCGTTCCATTGAGGAACTCATTATCGAGGGAGCCGGTTGCGCGAGTTGTGTTGGCAAAATCGAAAATGCATTAAAGTCTGTATCCGGCGTGGAAAATGCAGAGATGAACTTTGCCCAGCGAACGGTCAGTGTGACTGGAACAGCAAATCCGAGCGCTTTAGTGAAAGCAGTAGAGAGGGCGGGGTATAGCGCTAAAGTAGCCACGTCCGAAAGTGACGGTGATGCGTTGGCAGAAAAAGAGCAAGCCGACTGGGCTTATTACAAGCGGCTGATGCGGGAGATGACCGTTGCGCTGTCGTTAGGTGTACCTCTCATGATTTATAGCCTTTTTGTTGGTGAAATGACGGTGACCACTGCCACAGAGCGTGTGACATGGTTAGTCGTAGGTATTCTAACGTTAGGTGTACTTTACTTTTCGGGCAAACACTTCTTCGTCGGTGCCTGGCAATCTTTGAAAAATCATTCCGCTAATATGGATACGCTGATCGCACTTGGTACTGGTACCGCCTGGTTGTATTCCATGGTGGTTGTATTGGTTCCGCACCTGGTTCCGGAAATGGCGCGTCACGTATACTTTGAAGCGACCGCAATGATTATCGGTTTGATCAATTTGGGGCTGGCACTTGAACTGAAAGCTCGTGGGCGCACGTCCGAAGCCATAAAACGTCTCATTGGTTTGCAGGCGAAAACCGCAAGGGTGATTCGTGACGATAAACAATTGGATATCGCTATCGAAGACGTACTCGAGGAGGACGTAGTACGTGTTCGTCCCGGAGAAAAAATCCCTGTTGATGGAAAAGTTATAGAGGGAAGTACCACCGTTGATGAATCTATGCTAACGGGTGAACCCATGCCCGTGGAAAAATCAGTTGGTGATGACGTTGTGGCGGGCACGATAAATAAAAGTGGTTCCTTTTTGTTTCAAGCGACAAGAGTCGGAAAAGATACAGCACTTGCTCAAATTATTAACATGGTGAAACGGGCGCAAAACTCTAAGCCCCCAATCGGTCGTCTTGCCGATATTATTTCAGCTTACTTTGTGCCAGTCGTTATGATTATCGCTGTTATCAGTGCTCTAGCTTGGCTTAACTTTGGGCCTGAGCCGGCACTGGCCTTTGCTGTGGTATCAGCGACCACTGTCTTGATTATTGCTTGCCCTTGCGCATTAGGCCTGGCGACGCCTATGTCGGTAATGGTGGGTGTAGGAAAAGCCGCAGAGGCAGGTGTGCTGATTCGCAATGGCGAAGCATTGCAAACAGCGTCGAAAGTATCGGCTATGATCCTGGATAAAACGGGCACCATTACACTTGGTTCTCCTAAAGTCACCGACGTATTAGTAGCGAGTGAGTACGATGAGCAAACCGTACTGCAACTTGCAGCGACACTTGAGTCTGGCTCTGAACATCCGCTAGCACAGGCGATAGTTGAGTCAGCCAGGGAAAGAGGGATTAAGACAAGTAAGGTCTCGAACTTCAACGCCATCGCTGGTCATGGCGTGGAGGCAGAAGTTGACGGGAAGTCCCTCCTTTTCGGTAATGAAAAGCTGTTGCGTGAACGTCAAGTTGAGCTCGGTAACTTTGTTGAAAAAGCCCAAGGCTTAGCTGCTGAAGCTAAGACGCCTATGTACTTTGCCGTTGATAATGAGTTAGCTGCAATTATTGCAGTTGCCGACCCGATAAAAGACGACTCCGTAGCCGCCATTAAACGTTTGCAAGATAACGGTGTGCGAGTAGTGATGCTTACTGGTGATAATCGCGCGACAGCAGAAGCAGTTGCTGAAAAAGTAGGAATTAAAGAATTTTTCGCTGAAGTTCTGCCGGAAGAAAAATCAAAAAAGGTTCAGGAGCTGCAGATGGAAGGCGAAATCGTTGGCATGACGGGAGATGGTATTAATGATGCGCCAGCACTAGCTATTGCCAATGTAGGCTTCGCGATTGGCACGGGAACGGACGTCGCTATTGAAAGTGCTGATATTACATTGATGCGCGGGTCGTTGCACGGGCTTGCCGATGCGGTCGCGGTGAGCAAGGCCACACTGAGCAACATTAAACAAAACTTATTTGGTGCTTTTATTTACAACGTAGCAGGTATTCCTTTTGCCGCAGGCGTTCTGTATCCATTTTTTGGAATGCTGTTGAGTCCGGTTATTGCAGGTGCAGCAATGGCTTTTTCTTCGCTTACGGTAGTGAGCAACGCTAACCGGTTACGCTTTTTCAAAGCCAAGAAACATTAATGCACCTTTTAACATTGGCGCATTCAGGAGAATAAATATGTTATTTATTAATATTGCTGGTATCGCTCTGATCGCACTGATCGTCTGGTGGTTTTGGCTTTACACGCCCAAGCAGATGAAGCTGGGAGAAGGTGATTGGGTGATTGCCGTCGAAAACGGCACCTACTCGCCTTCGAGAATAAACGTACCTGAAGGTAAGCCGGTTGAACTCAGGTTTCTGCGGAAGGATCAATCGCCTTGCTCTGAAACTCTGCTTATCCCTGACCTGGAAATCAGTGAAACGTTGCCTTTTAACAAATTAAAGCCAATTCAAATACCAGCACTGGAACCCGGAGAGTATGACTTTCATTGCCAGATGCAAATGTATCGGGGAAAAATCGTTGCTGGTTAAATGGCTTAAAACGTCCAGGTCACAATGAGAATTTTAAAAGTTTTCCGCTAGATTCAATGAAATTCAATTTCATCGAAGGCATTGAAGAATTCGGCGATGAATACTGCCGTTATATGGGATCTACGTCAGCGTGGGTTCCAAGATTTAACTGTAATGAAATAACGTCAAATTAATGAAACCAATACAATTTGGTCATAATCAAGAGGGTAATAGAATGAAAAAAGTACTTTCAGCTTTAACTATCACAGCTTTAATGGCCTCTCCTGTCTTTGCTGATGCTCAGCATAAACATGGCGATGATAAAAAAGGTTCAATGAGTGGAATGATGCACCATGAAAAAATGACATCAATGCATGAGCACATGCAGGAAATGCGCGAAGCTATGGAAAAAATAAAAAGCGAATCTGACCCCAAGAAGCGTAAAGAACTCATGCAAAAACATATGAAGTCAATGCAGAAGGGCATGCAAATGATGAACCATGGGATGGATAAAGGCATGAACAAAGGAGAACATAAAAAGGGAGACAAAGCAGAGCAAATGGGCAAAGAGAATATGATGAATAAAATGAAAATGATGGAGCATCGAATGGATATGATGCAAAAGATGATGGAGCAAATGATGGAACACCAAAGTGAGGAAATGAAGCAGGGTAGTTAAGCGATATAAGGCATTCGCTTAAGATTAAGTGCGGTTATTTATAGGAATAAGTAGCCGCGCTTTTTATTTGATTTTGCAATTTTTTAGGACAAATGATGAAGCTTGATGCAAGTAAATTTGGTTTAGCAGCTGGCGCCGCCTTTGCTGTAGTATGGTCCATCTGCACTTTACTCGTGCTTTTTTGGCCTTCTAGCATGATGGCGTTAACAGAAAGCATGGTTCACGGTAAATTTTCTGGTTTCGAGTGGAATTTCAGTTTTAGTGGATTTGTTACGGGATTATTCGGGTGGTCCTTGGGAGCTATGATTACTGGCTGGCTAATTGTAACGTTATATAATAAACAAATGAAAACGGCTAAATGAGATTGTTGTCAAACTGGAAGCCTTTAAATCTGTTGCTCTGAAACTTTGCTTATTCCTGATCTGGGGATCAGCGATACTTTACCGACCAATAAGTTAAAGTTGATCGAATTGCCAGTATTAAAGACCGGAGAATACGATTTTCATTGTCAGATGCAAAGGTATCTAGGAAAACTTATTGTCAAATAAGTGAGACAAATAAGAGCTAATATGAATGAAAAAAAAGTGCTTATAACAACTATTATCACTCCTGAACTAGCTTAACCTATCACCAACCAGCAGCTAAACCCGAAATATTGGTAACTGTCCAGTGAAGTTAAGCTAGGTTATCTCACCCAGCGCAGCAAGATAATTGGCTAACATCTTTAGTAAACGTTTGAGCGCATAATTTTAAGCCTTCTACCATCGTAAGGTATGGGAAGAGCTCATCAGCCAACTCATTGACTGTCATTCCTGCTCTTATCGCCATTACAGCAGCTTGAATCAACTCACCAGCTTCTCCTGCGACGACTTGAACACCGAGCAGCCGGCCGCTGCCACTTTCTGCGACAATTTTTATAAACCCTTGGGTATCGAAGTTAACCAATGCCCGTGGGACATTTTCAAGG
>Ga0206123_10004955_pt1 | contig 10196 bp, 9 predicted proteins | sample Helgoland_Spring_2_FD_160086 | JGI IMG/M metagenome (GOLD analysis project Ga0206123, IMG submission 160086) | Pelagic subsurface seawater microbial communities from Kabeltonne, Helgoland, North Sea - Helgoland_Spring_Bloom_20160316_1 | ecosystem: Environmental > Aquatic > Marine > Epipelagic ... | reverse complement strand
TGTAACTGAGTTAGTAGGTGTAACTGAGTTAGTTGGTGTTACAGAGTTTGTCGGAGTGACTGAAGAAGTTGGTGTTACTGAATTGGTAGGAGTGACTGAATTAGTTGGAGTTACCGAATTAGTAGGTGTAACTGAGTTAGTTGGTGTTACAGAGTTTGTCGGAGTGACTGAAGAAGTTGGTGTTACTGAATTGGTAGGAGTGACTGAATTAGTTGGAGTTATTGTTGGTGTTACTGTTGGAGTGGATGATTGGGTTGGTGTTGGTGTAGGGCTTGCACATAAATCTTTTAGTACAATTAGATTACCATCATCGTCAGTTATATAATCTCCATTATCGTCGACTAAGTATTCGAAACACGGAGTTAATGATGGAGTTGGAGTTGTGGATGGTGTCGTAGTTGTAGATGGGGTTTGTGTTACTGAATTGGTAGGAGTGACTGAGTTTGTCGGAGTGACTGAAGAAGTTGGTGTTACAGAGTTTGTCGGAGTTATTGAATTAGTAGGAGTTATTGAGTTTGTCGGAGTGACTGAAGAAGTTGGTGTTATAGAGTTTGTTGGAGTTATTGAATTAGTTGGTGTTACTGAGTTTGTCGGAGTTAATGAGGTCGTAACTGAGTTAGTAGGTGTGATAGATGGAGTAGGTGTTGTAGATGAGTCAGGTGTTAGTGTTGGTGTTACAGAGTTTGTCGGAGTTATTGAATTAGTAGGAGTGACTGAAGAAGTTGGTGTTACCGAGTTAGTAGGTATAACTGAATTGGTTGGTGTAACTGAGTTGGTAGGAGTGACTGAAGAAGTTGGTGTAACTGAGTTGGTAGGACTTATAGATGGTGTTACTGAATTAGTTGCTGTAACACTAATAGTTGGTGTTATAGAGTTAGTTGGAGTAACGGAGTTGGTTGCTGTAACACTAATAGTTGGTGTTATAGAGTTAGTTGGAGTAACGGAGTTAGTTGGTGTTATAGAGTTAGTTGGTGTGAGTGTTGGTGTTATTGTTTGTGTAGGTGTCGGACTAACTGGTAAATCATTAAAGTTTAATTCATAAATAAAATTAGTTTTAAAGTTACAGTTAAATGGTGTTGTTGTAGCTGATACTGTAGTCGCCGACAACACATAAGAACCTGTTTCAGTTAACGCACTAAATTCATAATCATTTAAAGTTTTTATACCCGTAGAACCCGTACTATTACCCTTTAATATTGTTATGTTCTCATCAAAAGTAATTGTCCCACCCGTTACAGTATCGAGTAAACAAGTAAAACTAATATTATAATCTTCGTTACAAATCGTAGTTGCAGACGCGTCAAATGAATAAACTATAGAACCAGGATTAAAAGACCCACTAATGTCTATTTCTTCAACGGTACAATCCTTACAGTTGTCACACCAAAAATCATATAAGTTAAACTTATCTTTTAAAATTCTAAAATTATGTTGTATTTGTGGTGAGGACAAAGGTTCAGTATACATCCTAAATTGAGATATACCACCCATGAATGTACCACCAAATGTAGGTTCCATAATAATATCTGTAGTCAAACCTGATAAACTAGTGCCTGATAAGGTTTGATTTGGCATAAGTTCAGGGTCCTGAATATATGGACCTTCACGATTCGTACACCCACTAAACGCTAAACTTTCTCTTAATCCCTGCGTACCTCCTCCGATTGAGATATTAAACGGTACACCCAACTGTTTTTCTTTTTCGGTATTTAATTCATGTGGTATTATTTCTTCGAAATCTGCAATTTCCATGAACAGATACCCATTAACATAAATTTTTAGAACACCTAATCTTTTAATTCTATCCTCAAACCATTTTCTATTTAATTCAATATAGGAACGTAACTCTTCTTTAGTGTCACCACTGTGTGTTTGTGGAGGCATAATCATATTATATGACGCACCATTAAGCTCAGATGGGTAGAACAGTTCTCTAACATCACCTAACCCACCCCAATTCAATAAGTCGCAATCTTCTAAAGTAACGTACCTTTCGAAAACAGTACTAACCATAACCCAAGACTCGTCTTTTGTTAATGTACAACCACTATATAAGCAATCATCATAAATTCCGTTAGTTGAACATGTTTCTACTATTGTGTATCCCGAAGAATATGTGACTCCTGTATTTTCACAAGTACCTGTTGTAATACAGTCCCCTGTAAATTTAATATATTTTACACAAATTCTTGGGTTTTGGGGTTCACCCGAAAAACGTATGGATAGGGCATTTGAGAATAAGTCTTCATCGGGGTCTTGTAGTTTTGTCGGGACTGATTCAGTATAACTACTACAACTACCTGTTCTGTGTACTTGAGTTGTTGCGGTCTGAGGATAAACTTTAAAACAATCTGAGTTAGTTATACCAGTATCTGCACATGCACATGTTTTAATACATTCAGTAAGTCCTGACGTTACTCTAGTATAACCAGTATCACTTATAGGTGAACCTGAAGCAGGATGATAATATTTATTTTCGGCTCTTGTACCCATAAAAAAGAAAGTACCTGAGTTACCTGAATAAACATCATTTAGGTAAGTTTGACCCGAAGACGGAAAATAAATTTCTTGTAATCTCGGTTTTAGTAATAATTCTGATGACCAACCTTTATTAACTCTTTCAGGAAATACCTCATAATCATACCCGAATAATTTATAAAATCCTTGGTAGAATCCTCCGTATAGTTCATTATAATAACCTACGGTATCACCGCTTTTTGATACTATATTATAAATGGTTTCTTTTGTGTTTCCTGAGAACCTTTGGTTAGGTGAGTTTGTATATCCTGTTATCGGATGGAGTTTAAATCTTCTATCATAATAATGGGGGTTAAATTGTTCAAAATCATTTATTCCCATTGTAAAAGTTATACTTTCACCCGACATATTATCATATAAACCGTTGTCGGTGGCAGTTAAACCAATATCACATAATGTAGTTGCAGTTTCACAACTTAAATTTTCATTGTTTGGATTATAATATGTTTTAGAGACTATAGTATTACCCGAATAAAACTTATCCCATAATAAAGTTTCTTTTTGATTACATAAATCTGAATTTAAATCTATATTAATAGGTAAAAGAGTACTGTTGTTATATCCTATAATTTTATCTGAAAACACGACTTCTGTGTCGTAACCATCTTTATCTGAGGATAACGTCACATCAAAATAATCGTGCTCTGAAAGTTTAGCGTCTAATTTATTAAAATAATAATTATTTATATTCTGACCGGGCATACTCCTTTTTTTATGATAAATACTTCCTTCGATGTATTTATAGAAAAAAAGTAAATATGAAGTCACATCTTTTCAGGACAAAAGAAGAAGCTTTAGAGGCTGCGAAAGAACTTGGTTGTGAAGGTTATCACAAAACCAAAAGGAAGTCATTTAAACCTTGTAACTCACGAGGGGAATTAAGTGAATTAGAAAATAACGCTAAAAAGACTGAGATAGACGAACTAATTGACTACGATGGTACAATGAATAATTCTAAAATACCTATTCTTGACCCTATGACAACCGCCCCTGGTTTATCAACCATGGATAAAAGAGTCGCTTCGGGACATCAGACTCAAGACCCACTAACTAGAGGATATAGAGTATATTATGGTGAATCTGTAGTCAGGGAAGAGGATATGTCGGATGCTTTTGGGTATGAAGAAACTGAAGGTAAGGACTTTATGGGTACCGTGAAAACATTCATTAAAGATTTTGGGTTTGATGAGGATAAGGCTAAAGAAAGAGCGAGAGAGCAGGGTAAAGTTCCTGATACTGAAATTTCAGACAATGATGAATTAAAAAAAGAAAAGGGGTTTATTGACACTATGCGTCTTGTAGAAAAAGAAAAAAGTTTTACTAAAGAGGATGTCCAAAAAATGGCGGAAACTATTCTACTACAGAAATCTGATGATAGGACGATATCGTCAAAAGACGAAGAGGTGTCACCAATTATATTAAGAAATATAAAAGCCTTAAAAAACATGGCAGATGCTGAAGGGATTTCAATACCTAAGTTAATTAAAATGTTTAAAGATGAATAAAGATTTATACCATAGGAAAGCAAAACTACCTGATTCATTAAAAAATCACTTGCAAAAATCTTTTGAGATGGTCGAAGGTGATAGTAATACTGAAGGTTATAATCGTAATAAAGAATTGAGAGAAACCGGTATTGTTGGTTACCCCGTTATAAAAAGGATTAAAAATTGGTTTGATACATATAATGGAGACGGTAAAGATAGTCCGTATGTGTTAAATGGTGGTGATAGAATGAATAAGTGGTGTGACCATGTACTTGATGGGTGGAGAAAATCATTAGAGGGGGGTAAGACAATTAAGTCAGACACAGGAATGGAAAATCAACATATTAAAAACCATGAAAAAGACGGTATAGTTGTTAATCCTCATGACAAACACGAAAAAGGTATAAATAAATTCGACACTTCCATCACGGAAGAAATTAAAAAAATAAATCAACTATTTAAAACAATAAAATAATGGCTACTCAAAATGACAGACTAGATTTCGAACAACCTAAAAACCAACTTTCATCAATTGCTGAGGCCGAAAGGTCAAAGTTGTTTCCAAAAAATGACTTCTCACCAAGGTCTGATAGATACTCTCCAGTACACCCTGATGCGGTTTCTGATGGGGATGAGATTGGTAGAGGAACAGGTACTTTTTTAGACGTATACAACGAAAACGCTGGAACATCCACAGATGTTTTTGAAAGAAAAGACGAATTAAAAATTAACCGATACAACTCAAGTCAACCTTATACTGTAGAGGGTGAGGGAGCAAGAGGTAATACACCAACACAAATAAGATAAATTATGAAGTTACTAACAACCTTTAAATCTTTATTGACTGAAATATCCTCACTTGGGGATATTCAAGACTCAATAAATAAAAAAATTGTTGTTACAATATACTATGATGGTGATATGCCTGGAGGTAAGGGTTATCGTAGGATTGAGCCCGTATGTGTTGGTTATAGTAAAGCGGGTAATTTAGTAGTAAGGGCTTGGGATGTTGATGGGGCATCTCACACTGCAACAATAGGTGAAAAACCGCTACCGGGGTGGAGGTTGTTTAGAGCAGATAAAATATTTACTTACCAACCAACCACAGATACCTTTAGTCAAGTAAGACCGAACTATAACCCAAACGGAGACAAAAGTATGGAACGAGTAATACTAAACGCAAAATTCTAACACAAAACTCATGAGTGATTTAATGCAAAAACTAGCAATGTCTAAAAAAATTATGGAAAAACATAATGAAGTCCCAAGAGGACAAACATCTGGATTAGGTATGGTTAATGAAAATACTAACGCCACTTATAACATACCAAACGAAGTCTTGTCGGAATCGTCACAACAACAACCTCAACAACCGACAATACAGAATACAATGTCGACACAAACCGTAACAGATGACGCAGTACTCAACTCTAAATTACCTGATGAGATTAAAAAACTTATGCTTGAAAATCCGATTGTTCAACCACAATTAAATGGGCCTACATTATCTAATGATATAATAGAGGGAGCGGCTAGACTAATGAATAACAATAGTTCAAACAAACAAATAACACAAGAAACGACCAATACAAGTACATCTAACAGTGACTTAAAACAAATGATAAGAGACGTTGTTAGAGATACAGTTAGGGATGTTGTAAAAGAAGAACTAACAAGTGCAGGATTAATTAGTGAGGGTAATCAAAAAACAAATGAAACTCTATCATTAAGAGTAGGAAAGCACATTTTTGAAGGTAAGGTTACCAAAATCAAAAAAGTCAAACAATAACTTTTCTTATAGACTATTTTTTACTATACTTTTTCTAAACTGAATAAGTATGTCAAAAATTAACGTTTTAGTTTTACCATCTGACCGTACAGGTGTTGGTAAATTCCGGTCGGTAGACCCCCACGTATATCTACAAAATCATTATTCCGAGGAATTCCATGTAGATATCGATTATGAACCAAGAATTAACGATGAAAACTACTGGAAAAAATACCAAATAGTGCATTTTCATAGAGTTATAGGTAGAGATTATATAAACTCCCCTAAAATTATTGAGCAATTAGGTAAGTGGGGAATAGTCACTATTTGTGATATTGATGATTATTGGTCACCGGGTAAGGAACATCCGGCATATGATTTAGTTAAGAAAAATAACTTAGAATTCCATATACAGGAAAACATAAAGGCTGCTCAGTACGTAACCACTACAACTACTTTATTTGCCGAAGAGATTAAAAAAATCAATAAGAACGTTTTCATACTACCAAATGCTGTTGACCCTGAAGAAGAACAATTTAAAGCGAAGACGGAAGAGTCTGAAAAATTACGTTTTGGGTGGTTAGGTGGTTCATCTCACTTACACGATTTAATGTTATTAGACGGCACTGTTAGTAAGTTAGTCGATTTTAAAGACGAGTTTCAAATGTATGTGTGTGGGTTTGATATAAGAGGTTCTGTTACAGAAATCAATTCGAATACGGGAGAACAGAAACAGAGACCCATTAAACCACATGAGACTGTTTGGAAAAAATACGAAGAAATTTTCACCAATAATTACAAAACCTTAAGTGAGGACCATTACAATTATTTAATGAAGTTTGAAGTTGATGGTCAGTATTCAGATAAGAATGCTTTTTATCATAGAGTATGGACACAACCTGTCACAAGTTATGCGAAAAACTACTCTAATTTTGATGTGTCCTTATCTCCGATTAAAGACACTATGTTTAATAGAATGAAGTCTCAACTTAAAGTGATTGAGGCAGGATTCTATAAGAAAGCGTTAATCGCTTCTGATGTTGGTCCTTATACCATTGATTTGAACCACGCATTAAATAAAGGAGAATTTACGGATGGTAATGCCCTTGTCGTTGGTAAACATAGGAATAAGTCTGATTGGGCAAAATACATTAAAAAATTAATTAAAAACCCATCTTTCGCCGAAGATTTGGGTGAGAGGTTGTATGAGACAGTTAATGGGACTTATGATATGAAGACTGTAACTAAAACTCGTTCAGAGATATATAAAGAAATTGTAAGATGATTGAAGTACCATTAAATAAACTTTTATTTTTCGATTTGGAGACTGTGGGTGTTGAAAAGGATTATACCACTCTAAATAATAAAAACCCTGAGATGGGTAGACTTTTTGAAAGTTATCGTAATTGGTTTACAAAAAGATATCCTGATGATGACGGTAAAACTTTAGATGAAATTTTTACTAATCATGCCGCTTTAGTTTCTGACTTCTCAAAAATTATTGTTGCATCATTTTCATTCATAACACCTAAAGGTGAAATCCATACAACGACTTTTGCTGAAGATGATGAAAAGAAATTGTTAGAAGGAGTCAAAGACTTACTTAACAAGGTATTAAAGTTAGACTTTTACTTGTGTGGTCACAACATAAAAGGTTTCGACATGCCAATGTTATCCAAAAGATTTGTTGTGAACGGTATTAAACCACCAAAGATTTTACCCGCATTAGGAACTAAACCGTGGGAGTTAAAAGCAGTTGACACAAAAGAGTTATGGCAATTTGGTTCATTTAACTCACCCGCGTCTTTAGATTTGATGTGTGTTGCTTTAAACGTAGAAAGTCCTAAGACAGGTGAGGTATCAGGAAATATGGTTCATGACACGTATTGGAATTCTAACGGGCTACAACCAATCGCGGACTACTGTGAAAGAGACGTTAAAGTATTGATTGACGTAATGAAAAAAATATATAATTTAAAATGATAGGAAAATTTAACGAGTTTAAAGATAGTCTCAAGACACTAAAGGAACTTGAGTCAAAACTGACAAATGTTGACATGTCAGACCCCACTGAGATGTTAAAAAATTTAGGTATTGATATTAATGAGATTGAAGATAACTTCAACAAACAACATGAGATACCTAAAGTAAGTATGAACTACATTTATAATTCCGAAAACAAAGAACCTGAGTACGCATACTCAACTGATTCAGGCTTTGACTTAAGGGCAAACGAACCAGTAACTTTAGAGCCTTTCGGTAGGGCGTTAATACCTACAGGATTATTCTTAGATGTACCTGAAAATTGTGAAGTACAAGTAAGACCTAAAAGTGGATTAGCTATTAAACGGGGGTTATCTGTCCTTAACACCCCAGGGACTGTCGACTATGGATATACCGGTGAAATTAAAGTTATTGTTTTTAATTTTAATAATGAAGTACAGACAATTAATAAAGGAGATAAAGTGGCGCAAGCAGTTGTGTGTCCTGTAATACAAGGAAGTCAAATAGATTTAGTTAGAGTAAACGAAATAAAAGAGAAAGACCGAAATGATAATGGTTTTGGGTCTACAGGAAATTAATTAATTATGAAGAAAACTTTTGAATTAAAAACAACAACAAATGATGAGGGTTATGCGAATAGTCCCACATTACCCGATGGATTAAAAAACTATCTAATAGATATTGATGGCACAATCACTGATGATGTACCTAACGAGGAACCTGAACGTATGAGACAAGTAATACCTTATGAGGGGTCGGTTGAGACTTTAAATAGATGGTTTGATGAAGGTCATATTATGACTTTCTTTACGTCACGTACAGAAGAGGTAAGAGAAATTACCGAAGAATGGTTGGATAAGTGGGGGTTCAAGTATAGTAATTTATTAATGGGTAAACCTCGTGGTGGTAATTATCACTGGATTGATAATCATATTGTTAGAGGTACTCGTTACAAAGGTCAGTGGACTGAATTGACTAAGAAAACATTAGAAATTGAAGTATTTGAAGATTAATGATTACAATAGGTTATAGTACAAAAAAAATAGACCCTTCATTTAAAGAGTATATTGAAAAATCTTGCGGGATACACAAGGTAGAGGTCATATCTTTTGAGAACCCTGGAACCCATTCCCTATCTGAAGCGTATAACATTATCATAGAAAAGTCATCAAATGATATTGTAGTACTTTGTCATGATGATATATATTTTGAAAAAAAAGGATGGGGTAGAAAAATAATTAAACATTTTAAAAAATGTCCTGATTATGGTATTCTTGGTGTTGCGGGTAGTACTAAACTACCTAAATCCGGTATGTGGTGGGAAAACAAAAAAACCATGAAGGGTATTGTAAACCATGAGCACGAAGGTAAAAAGTGGGAGTCCAAATACTCAAAAAGCACTGGAAATGATATTGAGGATGTCGTTTTAGTTGACGGGTTATTCATGGTCTTAAATAAGAAGAAACTTAAAAGCAACTTCAATGAAGAGGTTAAAGGGTTCCATATGTATGACGTTGATTTTTGTTTTAATAACTTTATTGAAGACGTTAAAATAGGTGTTATATATGATATTCGGATAACCCATTATTCAATCGGACAAACAAATACTGAGTGGGAAAAAAACAGGTCGATATTTTCTGAAAAAAACAAAGATAAATTACCTATAAAAATAGATAGGAATTTAGACCTTAATTCCCCTATTAAAGTTTTAATTTCATCTCTATTTTTTAAGACTTTCACTGGTTCTGAAATGTATGTTTATGAACTCTCTAAAGAGTTAATAAAATTAAATTGTGATGTAACGGTACTTTCCGACATTAATGGTCCTTTATCTAAAATCGCAAAAATGGACAAAATAAAAACTTTATCTCATAATGAACCACCTGGTTACATTGTTGGGGATGGTGTTATGGGGTTTAAAACTCCTAATGGGTTCGTTAAATCTGAAAAAGGTAAGATATATAGAAACGGAAGTTATGACTATGATATTGTCCACACTCAACATAAACCCATTACGGAAAGATTATTACAATTATATCCCGATTTACCAAAAATATCTACGATTCATTCGGAGGTAATTTCATTAGAAGACCCCATTAAAGATGATACAATACTTAAATATATTACGATTAGACCGGAAATATCGGAAAAGATAGAGTTAGTAGATAACATCGAAAAAGAAAAAATAAATCTAATCTATAATCCAGTTAGTAGTAAAAGATTTAACACTGATAATATAAAAGATAATGGATATATTCTATTTGTAGGGACTATTGATTATTTGAGAGAAAAAACAATTAAAGATGTCTCTGAATATGCAAAATCTAAAGAAAAAGAATTGTGGATAGTAGGTGAAAATAAATCTAATTATCTTAACGAGTTACTTAAATTAAGTCATG
>Ga0206123_10004954_pt1 | contig 10198 bp, 5 predicted proteins | sample Helgoland_Spring_2_FD_160086 | JGI IMG/M metagenome (GOLD analysis project Ga0206123, IMG submission 160086) | Pelagic subsurface seawater microbial communities from Kabeltonne, Helgoland, North Sea - Helgoland_Spring_Bloom_20160316_1 | ecosystem: Environmental > Aquatic > Marine > Epipelagic ... | reverse complement strand
CAGTAAGTAAAGGAACAAAACTACGTGTCAATGGTGCTGCTGGTCAAGATTTAGATGGTGGTGAACTAATAACTGTGAATTGGAATGTAAATGTAATGGATAATCTGTTGCATACACCAATAAATGAATTAGTAACAAAACTTATCGACACAAATACAAAAGATGCAGGAACCGGTGCACCTCATCCTTATGGCTCAGGGATTGGAGAATGGTTCTGGATAATCTATCCTAAGTATAATGTTACATCTAATGCACTCACAGATTCTGACTTCCAGGATGCAAAGAGCGCTGGCTTGGTTGATGGAACAGATTTCTTACGACCTGACGCGATAACAGGTATTAATTCTATTTCTAACAATTACAAAGACTTTGATGAAGTAAGATGGGACCATACAATGATTATCCCTAGTATGTTTGCTTCTGCAGGTAATGTTGGTACATCACCGTTTCTAATGAAGAATGCTGACAAAGACGGAGCAGATAATAATAATGCATTAGGTGGACCACAAATGTTTCATAGCTCTTTTAGCCTACAAGTAAAGTCAGGTGTAGCATCAGGTAAGAAACTTTATGGTGTCCAATTATTTATTTCAGGTTACTGGAGAATGCATGCTTCTGTTGCTGGTATAGGAATTGGTAACGATGTAGGTGCATTTTTAGAATTTGAAACATGCGAACCAGATAAAGTCAATTCAGATGGGGACCCAATACCAATCTATGGTGTATCAGGTCAGCTTGCACTAGAAAGAATCCAGACTAGCTGCATCATACATAAAACAAAGGGGGCGTAATGGCACTTAACATACCAAACTCGTTTACTACAAAAACAAAGATTGAGGCTGAGAAGTTACAAGAAAATGCTGATACACTAAAAGCATATCTAAATGGTTCTATTGCAACCGGTGACATACAAACCTCAGCATGGGCAACAACAAAACATTTTATGAAAGGTTTATATCATCCTGTTTCTAACACATACGAGATGATGACTGGTGTATTTTCTGGTCCTTCACTAACAGATTTACCTACATTCCACCCAGGTTATGCTGGTTTATTTGTATCAGATTTAAGTGATAATCCTTCTCCTGCTCCAGGATGTGGCATTAGTTTTTATTTAGATGAAGATGCAGATGTCATGCTAAAGCTTAATTTATCACCTCGAGGACTGCCAGTTAATGTATCGGGAAATGCAGACTTTTCATTGAACGTTAATTTAGATGGTACTGCAAACAACTATTCTCAGAGTTTCTTTGCTAAGGAAAAAGATTTATCACCTACAAGTGGTGCATCTGCTGATATACCAGGATTTTATAGACGTCGTTCTTATCAAGTTCATACAGTATTTCCAGTCGTAGCAGCAGGACATCATAACATACAATTATTTGCACGCTCAAATACACGTGCAATTCCACTAAAATTTTATACGTATTCAATCAGCGCCTATTACAGGGTGTAAAAAAAAGGTTATTATAGGAGGTTAACTATGGACCCACTTACTATCGGTTTACTAGCAGCAGGAGGACTCGCACGCGGAATAGGCGGAGCTGTGTCGACAAGAGCTGCAGGAAAAGCCGCATTTGGTGATGCTCAACAAGAGCGATTAGCAGAATTAAGAAGACAAGAAGAAATGAACGCATTAGGTTTATCAGATGTACAAAGACAAGAATTAGGCAGAATGGTATTAGACCCTGTTCAAGCAGCTAGTCAGGAAAGACTACTACGACAACAATCTTTACTAGGTTCTACCGGTGCATTTCAATCAGGTGACGCATTAGCAGGATTAATGAGACAACAAGAAACTGAGGCAAGGCAAATGGATGCTGCTTCAAATAAACTTCTTGCTGCTGATATGGCTATGGAACAGCGACAACGAGCAGAAATGAACGCATTAAATGCAGCTGAATCGGCTAACGAGGCTTCTAAACAAGCTGCAGTAGGTGCATTTATCGCTGGATTAGGTGGTGCAGCAGATGCTGGACTACAATATCAGGCTCTACAGGATGCAACTGCTAGAAGAAACATTGATTCGGATGCTGCAATCGACCCTGAAGTACTTAAATTATTGGAGAGTTTCTAATGGCTACAAACGCACAACTATACAATACAGCTTACTTTTCTACACATCAAGACCTTTTAAATCAAAGTATCAAACTAGCAGAAAAAGAATTTGTTACACTTGCAGATAGAATACAACTACTTGAAGGTAAAATAGCAGATTATGAAAAAGCTATTGCAACTGGTACAAACATAACTAAAGGCGGACTAAAAATTAGTGAGTCTGAAGTTACAGGAAGACTAAGAGTTCAAGAAGCACGTAGACAAAATCAAGCAAAAGAATTAACAGCTGTTGAAAAGTCTGCAGAGAAATCATTCGATATCAGTCGCTTCAATATGCCTGATGTTCGTAATACTATGCAAGCAAAGATAAGAAGTGGGGCAGCAGTTACACGAGCCGTTGATGATGCAATCAATAACGTTGGCGGTAAAGGTGCAGGAAAAGACCAGGTTCAGAAGTATGTTCTTGCTAAATCAATACTTCAATCAGCAAAATCAGCTGCTACAGCACAAGGTCAACCTTACAATGAAAAAGTTTTAAGAGACCAAATTGCTAGTGGTATGGGAATCGATGGTAATGTAATGTTATTATCAGATGAAAAGATAGTGCAAAGAGTTACACAACCTAAGAAAGATGCTATCAATGAGAAATACGCAAAGATGCCAAAACTTGCTGACATCAAAGCAAAACCTGGTGACATCGAAAGAATGACAGATGAAAGAGATGAGACTGCAATAAAGCTAAAAATACTCGAAGACCAAATGAGAGACCAGTATGGTGATGACGTTGACTTAGGTAAAATCATTGAAAGAGGTAGAGAAATATACTCACAGCAATATGCACCTCTCACACGTAAGCAAAGAAAAGAATTACGAAAGATGAAAACTGCTGAGAACTTATCACCTACAGCGCGTACAAACTATGAAGCTTATACTTCAGTTAGAGACAATGATAGCTATTATAATAGAAAAGATAGGAAACTTAATTACAAATTATTTGATGAAGAAAACAATGAAGACAAGATAGCAATAGCAGCACGAAGAATTATTGAAGGTAAGAATTCAGGTAATGAAACAGATGTTAGACGACTAGCAAGAGAATTAACAGATACTCCAGAACAAGCACGTGCTGCACTAGGTTTAGCAATGCACTATTTTGTAGAAAATGTAGAAACAGGCCTCATACCAAACCTAGAAAAGATGGTCGAGAAAGTAGAAGAAACCTCTGATGAAAAGGCAGCACTTAATGAAGCATCTGAAGAACAAGGTGTATCTGCTGATTCAATTAAAAGAACAGCAGAGAAAGTTATTCCTGAAGTCAATCCAGATTTTCCTAGTGAAGCAGATGTAGAATTTGATGAGAGTGGCGGTACAATAAATCGACCAGGTGCAGAACCTGCTAAGGTTGAAAAGAAAGACAGTTTCTTTGACAAGCTATTTTCAGGTCGATTATTTAAAAAGAAAGAAGAAGTGATTTCAGAACCTGAACAGAAACTAGAACCGGTTCCATTAGAAGAACAAAACATACCTGATGAATTTAAGCCAGCAGAACCACAAGGTGTAGACCCAGCATTGTTACAATCACAAGGTGTTGAAGTTCCTGTTATTCCTGGACCACAAATTGGTGATTTTAAACCATACAAACCAGGCGGTAAAATGGGATACAAATTATCTGCAATAGGCGCAGACGGAACTAGGCAATACATATATGTTAATGCAGCAGGAAAAGAATTACCTTCTACACCAATAAGCCCAAGAATGTTTGAAGATGCTGAAGGTTTATTTAATACAGAAGAAGGACAGTAAAAAATGGCAACACCAACACCAGGTCTGACACCAGGCCAACAAAGTTTTTATGATGCACTTTTAATTGACGACCCTGAAGCGGCTGAAGATTTTAAGGCATCAATTCTTGCTGAACAAGAAAGAGATGCAGAGCGTGCACGACCTGCTCCAGTGTTAGAAGACGATGTGTTCATACAACCTGATACACCTATAAACACACCAGAAACAGAATCAAGTATCACAGATGACAACGTCCAGTTCGCAGGGCCACCTTCTCCTATTGCTCCTGAAAGCTTTGATGAACAACAAAAATCTTTTTATGAAGACCTATATCAAGATGATATTGAAGCTGCTGATGAGTACTTACAAGGAATATTAGCTGAAAAGAAAAGAGATGCTGTTATCGATGTAGATGAGACAAGACTACCTGATTTACCTCAGACTAGAAGTTTACCAGGTTTTGAGTTTGAAGGTGCACAACCACCAACTCCTCCATCATTAAAATCTTTACAAGAAAACAAAGACTTAATAAAAGCAGAACAACTTATTATTCCTGGCCTGCTAGATGAAGAGCAGCGTAAAGGTTATGATGCAGCTGTGGTTCGTTATGTATCTGAAGGATTACCTGATGAAGACGCACTGGCTGGACAATTTGGTATTGAGTTTGACCAAGCTTATGAACGCAAAACTGGTGAATTACCACCTAAAGAAAATGCTTTTGACCAAGCATCAAATAAATATATGCTTGATAAGCTTTCTTTTGTTCGCGAACAGGTAGACAAATTACCTGAAACAGCACAAGATAAAGCTAAGGAACAATTCTTTGGTGTTAAATCACCTCGTAAGCCACGTGCAGTTGGACAGTATGAAGTTGAACCAACACCTGTCAGACCTGGAATGATACAAAGAAATCCACAACTAGCTGATGACATGTCGTTAAGCGAACTGGCTGACTCAGCTCTTTCACCTCAGGTTATAACAACTGCTGATGAATTAAGAAGACAACGTGAACCGAGACGACAAGCAAAGAAACAACTGGTCGATTCATTAGTAGCCTTTGGTGAAGAAAACAAACTAGACCCAACAGATAGAGCAGCAACAGAGCAAAGTCGCATAGACTTCTTTACTAGCTATAGAGATAATGTTGTTGACCAAATAATTAATGCAAGATTAGGCGGTACAGAAGGTATATCACCAAGATTTTCACCATTCTTCTATGGTTATTCTCCAGAAGAGATGGAGGACTTAATAGAATCAGTTACACCTGAAGCAAATGCTGTAACAAGACAAGCAATAGAAATAACATTCAGACCTATTGATACAAATAATACTGGACGAGAAGGTACACAAACATCAGTAGAAAAAGAACTAAACAAATCTTTTCCAATTAAAGAAAACTTAGGTGACATCGTCAACAGACAAGTTATCGACCCTGCAGTAGATTTTGCAGTTGAAGGTTTTACCTCCTTAACGACAAGTAAATATGACCCTGAGTTTAGACAGAATTTATTCGAGCAAGGTATTATAGAAAATCCAGATGCCATTACAGAATCTGCAGCAATGACTGTTGTTAGAGACGTCGCAGGTGTATTAAGACTAGTCGTCAATCCAGCTATTTCAGGTGCAGAAAACTTAGGATTAATCGATAGAAAAACACCAGAAGAAGAAGTAGATACAATTCTACCAGCAGCAAGAAGAGAATACACAGAAGAAGTTGAGTTTGATATTGCAAATCCAATTGATAGTATGCTTGACTTAGGCGATGCTTACTTGAAAGAAGTCTTGGTAGAAACTGCAACTATGCGTTCTCTTGGTAATGATTTAGGACAATTAGACTCAGCACTTTTTGGAATGATTGATGAAGACTTTGGTACTTCAGGAATGTCAGACTACCTAATTCCTGATGCAATCGTACCATCAAGAAACTTTATAGTAGGTACTGGAACACTAGCTGAGGCTTTTATTCCAATCGGTAAAGGTGGTGCAATTAGAGCATTAGGTGCACCAACAAGAGCAGTATCAAAAGCACCAAGAGCTGCAAAGGCTGCAATCTCACAGAGAACTCTAAGACCTACATTGACAACACCAAGTAAAGGTGTACAGGCAGCAGAAAGAGTTGGTGAAACTGCATTAGACATTATCGCTGGTGGTGGTAATCCTCTCTTCGCTACAATTAAACTTGCATCTGATTATGCACCAGGTATCGCTAAGAAAGCTGTTGTTATGGGAAGAGCTGGAACTGATGTAGCAAAAATAGCTAGAACAATAGAGAATGGTGATATCGTAGCTTCAGGTTTCAAAGGACAGAAACTATCAAACATAGTATCAGATACTGCATCAGTCGAAGGTAAAGTACTCAACAACTTATCAGACCCGATACAAGCTTTAGAAATACGTGCAAGAGGTGGAGCCAATGCACTAGATGATGCTTTACAAGATGGTGTTATAGGTGGTCGTGCATATGCAGCTGTTGAACAGTTGACACCAGCACAAGCAGAAAAAGCACTACAAGAAATCGTAACATCAGAAACAGAAGTTCTAAGCTCGATGGCTGAACGTGCTATGATTGGTTCTGAAAGAGGCACATACAATTATGAAAAGGCTTTGCAAAGACGCAGAGATATTAGAGGTGCAGGTGCAGAAGAATTAACAAAGTATGGTTTGGGTGACTATGTCATGCTTACAGACAAAACTGTTGTTAAGTCAAGTTGGTTAGATGAAAACATTGACGCAATAGATAAAGCATTAATCGATAATAATGGTAAGTCTAAGTTGTTTGAGACACAACAAACACCAACTGGTCAACTTGAATACTTTATTAAATATGATAACATTGCTGATGATTTGATTGATATTGCTAGAAATACCGGTGACGGTCACTTAGAAAACTTAATTAACTTCAAAGATGGTATGAGCATTGGTGATACAATATATGTGACAAACAGATATATCGATGACATTGCTATGAAAGGTTCAGACACTGCATTTGTTGCCAGAAAAGCTAGTACATTAGAAGCAGCAGCACAACCATTAGAAAGAAGAAGCGCTGCTATCATGGGTGCAAAAGAAGTTTATAATGCATTTACTCCGACAAGTATAAAGAAAGTAGTCGACAAAGGAATTAAAAAGGTAATGAACAAACCTACTGTTCGGCAAGCACAAACAGCACAAACCTCAGCAACATCAGCTCGCTTTGCTAATCAAGTAGATGAAGGTATTGCACGATTAGAAAGAACTATGAAAGGTGCATACGGTCAGACATCAAGAAATCTTGACGCTACAGGTGTGTTTGATGAACTTTCTGGTACAGAATTTGTAGGCCTTTCAAGATTAGGTATAAACACTGCATTGACTTATGAAACAGTTTATAGACTACAAAGAAACCTTAATCTTTCTTTAGCAGACATATCCAAGATGACATCTGACCAGCTTAAAAACGCTAGAGCAGAATACTTAAGCCAACGGGCAGCTAGTAAGATGCTTGCAAACAAAGACACATTCTACAATTACTTAAACACAGTGTATGGAACAGACCTTAAGTCTAATGATGCTATTGCAGCACTGCTAGCTAGAGTCGAAGGCAGAGCACAAGTTGCACCTTTTAGAGAAGCAAATGCAATAATGAAGCAGATAGAACAGATTGCACCACAACTCAAGACTAGTAAAGTCAAGAATCCTGCTGATGCTATTGCTTCAATGACTGCTAACTTAGAAACACAGATGATAGTTAAACGTGCAATTAAAGAAACATTTTCTGCTGATGAAGTGGCTACTGCATCTCATACAGTTAATGAAAGAATGAGAGCCTTAGCTGGTTATTCCATCGATATCTCTGATATTACAAATATTGTTGAAGACTTGGCAGCACTGAGATATGGACCAGCTAAATTATCAATCAACACAATGTCACCTGCACAAATCGATTTATTCTATGCTAAACACAGCGCTTTACCAGGAGCTTATAGTGATTATTTAGCTCAATCAAATAAAACTGCTTTATATCCTATAGGTGGAACAAGAAATATAGTCTTAAACAAACAACAATTCCTAGCACAATTAGATGGTGGTTCTGCTGATGCAATGGCTGATTACTTAGAAGTAACAGCACTTAAAAGAGGCATTACAGTAAAAGAACTTCGAAACAATTATGGTTACCAGATAAGAGAACTAACAGCACCTACAAAGTTTCAAACAATACCAGGTGTAAATCAGATGACAGCTGCTGTTTATCCTCTAACTGAGGCTGAAAGAAAAGCGATACAGCAATATACTAGAACATTAGGTAGTTCGGATGCTATAGCAATCAGTGATAACTTTTCTAAATTACAGAGAAATAAAGATATCTTTGAGTACTCAACAGGCATGATGAATTATATGACCAACGGTATGAGAAGAACCTTTGTATCTGGTCAATTAGGTGGTAAGTATTTACCAAACATTCCTTATCAAATGGAAAACTTACTTACCGCTGGACTTATTACTTATGTCACCAATCCAAAGTACATAATGACAGTATTAGGCCAGACTGCTCAGACTCCACTTGGACTCACACCCTATAGGAAACTAAGGTATATGGCAGCGGGTTCACCAGATACCATGCTGCCAGGCACCAGATTTACATATGCACAGGTATACGAAGAGTTTACGCGTCGTAACTTAGGTGTGTCAAATGCTGGACTAAACTTAGGTGACTCATTCTATGCTGACCTGGCACAAGAAGCAAGTGGTTGGACTCGCTTTACAAGAGGTGTTCCAGGTTATAAAGAACTACCTGACATGTTAAAGAATGATAAAAAGTCATGGCTTGCAGGTATGTTATCTTACTTTAGAAGAGGAGCACAAGACGTCGCAGTCGGTACAGCTGAAGTAGTTAGACCTTACTCACCTACAATGTCACCTTATATGAAATGGGCTGATGAAACTGATAGAGCATTTAGAGAAGCAATCTTTGTTAAAGCTCTACAAAATGGTGAGAGTGTAGAAAGTGCTGCCAAATTAGCAAGAGAAGTAATGTTAGACTATGGAATGATGCCACCTGCTGCAAGACAAGGTATTATGAAGTCTGCACTTTACTTATCATTTACAATTGCTTCTTCAGCAGAGATGTTTAAGGCTATGACAACTACAAATGGTGCATTAAGAGTTGCAGCAATGGCATCATATCATAGAGACTTAAATCGTTATTATGGAACTTATTATTCAGGTGGTACAAGAACATTAGAATCTGCATTTATGCGTGAAGTACAAGATAATGAAGACGGTAAGATTGTTAATACTTACATGCGAAGTCCTTACCTTGGTAATCTAATTAATGTTGGTAAACTAGTTAGTTTTACCGCCAGTCAGGATTCTTTAGTAGGATTTCCGTTTCCAGGTACAGGTAGAACTGAAGACACAGTTGAAAGAGTTAAGGAAGGATTAGCAGACTTCTTCTATATTCCAGCACTTGACTTCATAACAGAGTTAGATACTGATTATAAGCGTGGTGTATCAGGAAAACAAATGCTTCAGATGCAACAGCGTTACTATGAAATGGGTTTCTTTAACTTCAGTCCTCCTGCTATGTTTAGTACAATGATGTCAGACGGTGCTAATCCATACTACTTTGTTGATAGATACGATATCGAAATTAGACCAACAGAAAAACGTGTGCCAGGTGCACCAGACTTTGGTGGTTATCAGTATCGTTTTAGAAGTCAGGCAGGTAGAAACAATTATTTAACTGACCAACTAATCATGGCTATAGCAGGAACTGGGCGTGGTTTTAATGATTACTTCAATGCTGCTGTTATGGAAGGTTTGATTGAGGTGCCTGAAGGTACAAATCTTGGTTATCAAGGTGAATTACAGAAACCGTTTCTTTCACCAGGGTTGGACTACTTATTTTTAAAGGGTCGACCAGTTCGTATTCCAAAAGATTTAGAGATAGAGTATCGAGCATTGAAAGAGACAGAAAGACGTCTAATTGAGAAACGAAAGATATTTGAAAAATAAGAGGTATTAATAGGATGGCTAAAAAGAAATTATCAAAAGCAGCAGCAGCAAAGAAACGACTGAAGGTAGGTAAACCAGTTCGTTCATACAAACCAAAGAAGAAGAAGATGGTAGTTGTTATGAAGAACGGTCGCAAAAAGCTAATACACTACGGAGCGAAAGGCTTTGGCCACAATATCAGTGCAGCTGCTCGTAAATCTTTTAGAGCACGTCATGGATGTAGCAAAGCAAAAGATAAAACAACAGCAAAATACTGGGCATGCAAAGACTTATGGTCAGCATCCAGTCCAAAGAAAACTACAGGTACGAAAGGGCGTGTAGCCAAAAAGAAAACTAAAACTCGGAGGAAAAAATGAGTGACGAA
>Ga0206123_10004952_pt1 | contig 10205 bp, 13 predicted proteins | sample Helgoland_Spring_2_FD_160086 | JGI IMG/M metagenome (GOLD analysis project Ga0206123, IMG submission 160086) | Pelagic subsurface seawater microbial communities from Kabeltonne, Helgoland, North Sea - Helgoland_Spring_Bloom_20160316_1 | ecosystem: Environmental > Aquatic > Marine > Epipelagic ... | reverse complement strand
AGAATCCGAATATCGAGGACATTTATTTTTTAAAATGCTTAGAGTATTTTTCTTACTGCCGCCATGAAGCAAAATCTTTTAACCAACTAATCCAAACCAAATCCTCCTATGAAAGTATTCTCAAAAATTGTGATCGCAGCATGGTTGTTTGCCACAACCACATCCCTTCACGCCTTCAAGGTCGAAAAAGGCTTCACCTCGATCTTCAATGGGAAAGACCTCACCGACTGGGAAGGCATGCCCGGCATGTGGATGGTAAAGGACGGTGCCATCACTCCCAAGCAATCCACGATCAATAACTGGGTTTTCTGGAGGGGAGGGCAACCGGCCGATTTTGAACTTCGCCTATCCTTCCGTTACCACAGTGGCAATTCCGGTGTGCAGGTAAGAACCATTGAGTTCGAACCTTTCCAATCACGCGGGTACCAGGTGGAAGTGGCCCCCCAAGCCAAGATGGGCTTATGGCATCATTCCAAAGCACCTGAGAAATACCGGAGCAAATTGGCCCTTGCCGGGGAGGAAACAATCTATGCCAAGGATGGAACCAAGAGCATCAAGAAAGTGGCGGATCCCGACAAGGTGAAGTCTGCCTACAAGGAAGATAACTGGAATGATTTGGTGGTCATTGCCAAGGGACCGACGGTTATTCAGAAGATTAACGGCGTGGTCTTTTCCCAGCTTACGGATCATGATGAAAAGTATTCCACTTCCAAAGGATGGATCGCCTTTCAGGACCATGGCAAGGGCACCAATGTCGAATTCAAAAACATCCGTATCCGGATCGACAAATGAAAATTCACCTCTTTCTACTCATACTTATTTATGCATTCCTTTCTGGATGCTCTTCAGAGCCGACTTCTACTATAGAAGTATCTAGTGATGGGACTACCAGCATCTCAATCAATGGTAATCAATTTCAGGTTCGCGAAGGCAATGTGACCTACAATGGGCAAAAGATTGCAGTACCTGAAAATTCCACACTCAAGATTACTCACAATAACAAATCTGTGTTCATTTATGCAGATGATAAGCTTGTGTATGAAGAATAGTGAAGTCGTCTAACAGGCCTGATCTATCCTTCCCTTTGGAACTTTTACATTTTTACATGATTAGGAAGTCGAATAATTTATGATCGCTGCTCTGATAGGAGTAAAAATGAGAAAATTGATATTTGTTTTTGTCGGAATGGTCTTGTCTTGCCTGAGTGCGACTTGTGACCTCAGTGAGGGTGCCCCTGAAGGAGAAGTCTACTCCTATAAGAAGGAAGGTGGCGTTGCTCATGAAATAGAGATTCATTTTCCAAAGGATCATGACCGCAGTAAGCCGGTGCCTGGAATCATCATGTTCCACGGAGGTGGTTGGAGCAAAGGAGATCGGATCTCATTCCGCTATCTTTGCCACTACTTCGCGAGTCGTGGGCTCGTGGCTGCCACCGCAAACTACAGGTTGGGTAAGGGTAAACGCCTCTGCATCACTGACGCTAAGAGTACAATTCGGTGGTACAAACAGAACGCGGTCAAACTGGGCGTAGACCCAAAACGCATTGTCGCCGGCGGAGGCTCGGCTGGCGGTCATATCGCATTGTTGGCAACTACGAACCCCGGTCTGAACGATCCCAGTGATTCCAAAGAGTACGATACATCTGTTGTTGCTTACCTGTTGTTCAATCCGGCACTCAAACCCAAAAAGGATATGGAAGTCACCTTTGAAAAGCACATCAAAGCGGCCATGCCCCCCATGATTGCTTTCTGGGGCACGCAGGATAACTGGTTAACCGGTTGGAAGAGTGCCTGCGAGAAAATGCAATCGCTCGAAAGCGAGTCGATTGAGTGGTGGACCGCCCAGGGGCAGAGTCACGCATTCTTCAATAAGCAGCCATGGAAAGATCTGACAATTATTGCCTCTGACAAGTTTTTGAAGAAACATGGACTCATCGAGGGTGAAGTCACTTTGCCTGCACCGGAAAATGGAGTGAAACTGATCAAGACTCTCTAATTTTTAAAATACACATATGAATCAAATTATACTTACTGTCTTTATTGTTTTCGTAGGAAGTCTTATCGCCATCCAAGGGGCAGCAAATTCGGCACTTGGGAAACACCTCGGAGAGCCGCTTCACGCGGCGCTGATTTCGTTTGGCAGTGGCTTTTTATTATTACTAGTGCTCACATTGACACTTACCGAAGGATTGCCTGACATATCGAAAGTCGCTGCAGTGCCCAAGGTAACACTGATTGGAGGAGCACTGGGAGTGGTCTATGTAACATCAATGATATTATTTGTGCCCAAGATTGGTGTTGCGAGTGCCCTTATTGCCGCGTTGTGCGGTCAGGTTATTTTATCGATTCTCCTGGATCATTTCGGCGTTTTGGGTCTTCAAGCTAATGCTGCCAGCCCGTCAAGAATTGCTGGTGGGCTGCTTATTATTCTGGGGCTGTTCCTTATTAACTATAAAAGCATCATCAGGCATATCAATTGACAGTTGAGACATTTCCGACAGATAGCATCCAACAAGGTGGTTGAGCACAACCTCATTCACTGTGCTCAATCGGTGGCTCACCTGTAACGTTGGGCAAAAATGACTTGCTCGATCCAACTAATTTGACCAATCCTATATTATGAAAAAACAAGCTTTAATTCTACTGGCCTTTAGTCAGCTCGCCCTTGCTGGTGAAATTAATCTCGTCGATAAGCAGAGCGGCAAGGTCGTAGCCACTATCAGCCAGAACGATGAGACAGAGTTTCTTATCGAAGGTAAGACATACGTCGCCAAGCCAAAAGCAAGCGTCTCAGAGAAGTTGGCTCGAGCAATCATTGTTCCCCGCATCGAGGTGCGGGGTACTCACCTTGAGGACGTCGTGAACTTTCTCCGGTTTGAGACTGCAAAGCTTTCACCTGCGGCTCCGCTAAACATCACGATCGGACACAAGGATCTCAAAAATGTAGCAGTAGATCTCAAGATGAACGAGGCGAGTTGTTACGCGATCCTTACAGCCGCTGCTGAGAATGCTGGATGCGACGTCGCGTTTGAGGAAGTTGGTGCAATTTTCCGGAAGAAGGAGCCTAGTGAATAGCGGGCTAGCGGGATGCAGAAGCACACAAAGCCCAACAAGTCGGTGCACACCAACCCCACACCGCTTCGGAGGCGAGTTTTCCGATAGATTGAACCTTTAACCCCTTCGTCAAGCCTTGCTCTCGTGTGGGGTGGGTGACCTATGACGTTCTGCGAAAGAAAGAGACCTATGACTGAAGATCCACAAAAACAACACGAGGACACCGATGACGACGAGCCAACAGGAGCCGAGCCCATACTGTCCCCATGGATGAAGACCGTCATTCTTTGGTCTGTTATTCTCCTCCTAATCGCAGGAGGTGCGGCGGCTACCTACTTTGGTGCACGCGAAGTATTGAGAGCCAAGGCGAGCATGGATTGGCCCACCACTCAGGGAAAAATCATAGAGTCCTCGGTTGAGCGTGAAACTCGCCGCCGGAAACCAGGAGAGAGCGGATCTCTAAATCAAAGAATATTCCGCGCCAAAATCTTGTACGAATACCAAGTTGATGAAGCTACCTTAACAGGAACACGTATTGCTTACGTTAAGAAAAAGCGGATTAAGGTAAAGGGTGATGACACAAGTAGCATCGATAGAATCCTTGCCGAGGCTCATGCACAAGGCATCGTGGACCGTTACCCTAAAGGCAAGAGCGTATCCGTATACTACAAGCCCGACAACCCAAAGGTTTGCCTGCTTGAGCCCGGACTGGGGTTGCAGGCTTTCGTGGCACCGGTAATCGGGGTGTTTATTTTTATTATCGGGGGAATAATCGCTTGGGCAGCCATTACGGGAGCTAGAGATAAACAGTAAGAAGCAGAACAAGGCGTGGCTACCAACAGGCTGCCCGTCGCGAGTCGAAAGTGTCATGACAATTCAACCATCAACCGTGAAATCGGAGCGCGCTCCCAAGCAGCCTGTGGCAGCACTCTGACGTTCGGAAAATAAACAATGAGAAATGGAACAATAATCAGCTTGCTTGTATTCATGCTTCTGGTCGGGTGCGACCGCAACGAGGGAATCAAGGTCGAAAACGAGGCTCCTCAGGTTTTGCAACTGGAACTCAAGAAGGATAAGAAGGGGGCAGATGTCCTTGTTCTGGCCACAGAGGGGCTGCCTCAGCTTAATCAGGAGAGTAAAGGGTATAATCTCTACCTCTGCTGGGTTGACGAACCGGCTCCTCCAGGTGGGTATCCACACGAAAAGAGAATCGAACTGCGAGGAGGAGCTCAGGGAGAAGGTGCTGCCTTTACGGTAGGCCTGAACGCGCACCTTTTCGACCTAGGAACCAGCTATTACGGACGCGGGCGAGTTTGCGTAATTGCCGTTTCAGATGATGAGAGTTACATCTCGAATGTGGTACGAGTTCCTAACAAGCCGGATACAGGCGATGGCGGATAGCCGCTCCTGATCCGAGGCGTTGGCCATGACTTAAGAAATGAAATGGATACGAATAACTCTGTGTGGTGCTGTGATGCTGTTGGGGGTGCTGATCTGGCTGCAAGCGCAGTTTGCTGGCGCCCACTCGACGATAACACTTGAACGTCACACTGAAGTCGTCGACAAGATCGAAGGTCAGCTGGCAGACGCAATGACAGAGAAGGACCGCATCCACCTGCAAGGTCCCAGCGACTTTATCTCCGAGGTACTGGCAAGAACGAACGCCATTGCCTTGGCGGGTTGTGCTGTCAGCGTCCTTGGGTTGCTCCTGCTGATTGCCGAAGTCACACGAAAGAAGGGATCCAAGACCTTGGAGGATACGTCGCAATAGCGCCGAAAATCATGATGGACGCTCGGTTTAGAAAATGAAATTCTACTTTTTACACCTATTCAAGATCTTACCTCCAACGCTTAAGGTTTCATGGGGATTCTTCCTCATCGGGTTCCTAGCGTTGACAGTGGCCTTGTTCACCGCGACTAGCTGGCAGAGTTACGGAGGATTAGGATGCTTGGTTGTGGGGTATGCCGTCTTTATCATCGACGGGGTCAACCCGAACAGAACCAAGGGTGATGTGGTGCGTGCGGGGTTCATTGGAGGGCTCATCGGCGCGATTGTTTCAGCACTGATTTTGGCCATTGTCTTTGGCATCACATCGATGATCGACAAAAGCATTCCGCTTACCGTCATGCAATCCCTGCACATTGTCGGATGGCTGTTTGCATTGTCTGTAGTGTTAGGTGTGCCGAAACTTGTAATCAAAGCGAAGAATGAAGCGGTAACCGAACAAGGCAGTGCTGGACAACCGGCTACCCGTCCCGAGTCGAAATGATTTCCGTGGTTGCAAACCTTAACCCGCAGTCCAAGGCGCGCCGACGGTAGCCGGTGCCAGACCTTAGTCGTTGGCTCATGAAGAAGATCTCATCCCGATGACAAAATATATTGCAATATACATGGCGAGCGGGCTTTGCCTTCTCAGCGTCGCTAACGCTCAAGAGGATTTATCCATAGATAGAATGGTCACCAAAACACTCGTTATCTCTGCAGCCGAAAAGGAAAGGCTGAGCGACCTAGAGACAAGAGGCATTATGTCAGTAGAGCCTGTCGCACTTCCCGTGGGTCCACACCTCAAGGGAAACAACTATCACCTTGGATGGCCGGTCGGAATCAAAGTCGGAAAGTCGCTGCTTTGTGCCTACCATCAGACATTGAGACATCACGGGGGCAAGAGGGAGGACGCAGATAGCAGCGATGCGGTGATCGTACGCTCGACTGATGGAGGCGAGACCTGGTCGAATCCGATTGATATTAGACAATTCGGCACAAGTGAAAAGGCAATGGTTCTGAACTTCGGAAACTGCTTCGGGGTTCTAAATGAGAAAGTCTTTCTTGCCACCAAGTATGGTTTGTACCGCTCAGAGGACGAAGGCAAGACCTGGGAACTCGTCCCAGACGCGCTGACCCAGGAACAGACCGGACACAAGTACGCCGACAACTTCGGGCCACGTATGATAGTTCATCCAGAGAAAGGGCTGGTCATTCCAGTCGGAGTCGAGCGATCCCCGTACATAGACATGTACTCCTCCAAGGATGAAGGTCTAACGTGGATCCATAAGAGGGTCACACTCTCCAAAAGAATTCATCCGCTGGAACCAACGGCCATCTATCACGACGGTCGGCTCATCTTCCTCTCTCGAAATCATACAATTCCACTCAAGTTTCATCGTCGATTGAAAGACACTCAGCGGCCGGCCATGATGGTCTCAGACGCGGGCTGGTTCCCTATGAAGCATCAGGAGTTGACCAACATATCTTCCTACCGTTGGCCTGATACGACCGATGTCGATTTCAACCCCGTGACCAAGCGGTTCGAGGCCGTCGTTACGAACCGCAGTGGCGGTGCTGGAAAGGATGAGAAGAATGAGCAGAATGAGCAGACGGTAAACTTATGGTCTATCTCAAAGGACGATATGTATGCCGGACGTGCTGATCAATGGCGATTCGAAGGCACACTCCTGAGATTGAAGTCGGGCATGTTGAATATCAGTGCTGATGATGTCGATGCCGCTCACCCCGGAGGAGCTGTCATTGACGAAGATGAAGGCGTGCAACACATATTCATCTACTGTGGCCGGTACTCGACTCCTGCAGGGATCTACAGGATTACACGAACCCTTGACACCGACAAGCTCAGAGAAGCCATGAGCCAACAAGGAGCTGAAGGCGACGCGGTAAACCGCGCGCCTTAGCTCAGACGTTTGTCTAAGTCTTTTGGAAGAGTTGTGCCAGCGCTAGAAAGCTGCGGCTTCGAGCTACTTTCGGAAGATGAAAATTGTATCTATTATTCTCGCTCAGGATTACTCTGGTCGACGTATGTGTTCGCGCTCGTCAACCTTAGCAACAGCTCGGTTAAAGATGAGATTCGGAATGTTTATTCCTGGGTGGAATCCAATGTTGAAAGGCGGATTCAATTGGCGCAGATCGGATTGAATGTCGTAATCCAATCCGATGGGGACCTTGACTCCTTCGATTTAAAAAGTTTTGTCGATAAGCATGGTGTTAAGGATTTGAAAAAGTTTAGCACCAGCCGAACGCAAATAATTACCAACACCAAGGATATAATTTTTCAGACTGTAATTGCTAGCAACCCTAATACGACGGCTTTTCAAGCCCATCGGACTTGGGCATTATTGGGATCTGTTAGGTGTGCCTACTATGCTATTATTCGCAATCTTTCTAACCTACAGCAAACATAACAATGCGATGCACTGGAAAGCCGCAGGCCTTCCGTTTACAATGGGAGCTAATATTGTAGCCATGACTATTTCCACCACACTACTTCCCTCGGTCGCTCCTTCCAGTGATCTCAAACATTAAATTGCCTAGCTAGGATGATACTTTCTGTTGGGTAACCGATCGTGGATTAGGTATTTAGATGTGAACTTTAGGGGATTTATTTAAATTTAAATAAATATTAAGTATTTGTTTCGAATCCTTTTCTTTGCTCGCGCTTCTGCCATTGGTTTGCTTCGTCATCACCAATAATTTGTTCCTTTTTCGGGTTCCACTTTAGTTTTTTTCCAAGTCGAATGGAGATATTGGCTAGGTGGCAGGTGGTCATGGCATTGTGGTGAGTGTAGACATCAGAAATCGGATCAGAGCGGTCTTTCATGCACTCAAAGAAGTTTTCCATATGATTGGTGGTCTTCTTGCCTTTGTAGATATCCAAGACGGTTTGGGCTGAAAGTGGTTTTTCCTTGAGTTCGTCGACCGAAGGTCCAGATAGCTTTCCACGGGAAACAAATAAGTTTCCTTTAGTTCCTTCAAATAAAATACCATTTCCTTCCTTGGACTGGCTGACGATATTCATCTCCATCTTTTTTGGAAACATACACTTAATATGAAAGTTGTGAGATGTGTTATAATGATCGTCTTTGGTGGGCATTCCATTTTTGAGAGGAATGGGATGTTCTCCAATGATGGGTTCGAGGGAAAGAACCCCCTGCCCTACTCCGTCCTGTTGCATAGCCCACTGGGCAATATCTACATGGTGAGCACCCCAGTCAGTCATTTTTCCTCCGGAGTATTCATACCACCAACGGAATTGGTAGTGGCAGCGTTCCTTAATGTAATCAACAAGAGGGGCTTGTCCGAGCCACATGTTCCAATCGATATTAGATGGCGGATCTGATTTTTTGAAAGGTCCACCTTTAGGCCCACCCCCAATATTACAGGTTACTTTTTTGATTTTCCCGATTCTCCCTTCGCGGATAATCCCAATAGCGGTAAGAAATTTTTGGCCCATTTCACTTCGTTGCTGAGTGCCTACTTGAAATACGCGTCCGGTTTCCTTGGTAACTTTGCAAATTTGCTTACCTTCTTCAATGGTCAGTGTTAATGGTTTTTCACAGTAAACATCTTTTCCTGCCTGCATGGCATGGATAGCAATCCTGCTATGCCAATGATCAGTTGTACCAATGGTAACAAAATCTATGTCCTTGCGATCGAGAATTTTTCGATAATCCTCATAGCCTTTTGCTTTTCCCTGTGCCAATGATTTGTTAACTCGGTCTATACGCTGGGTATCCAGATCGCACACGGCAACGATGTCAGAGAGTCGACGTGCACTGTTGGCGATTCCTGCCCCCCTGCCCCCTACTCCGATTGCACCGAACCGTAAGCGTTCATTAGCTGATTGCTGGGCTTTTCCAATGTAAGGAAAAGAAAGAGTAGATAAAATGGCACCGGAAGCGGAGTGTTTTAGAAAAGATCTGCGATTTTGGTCAATTGATTTCATAAGAATGATTAATCTTTGAGTTTATTGATGGTTCAAGCTTTTAATCATGAAAAAAAGTTTTTTTAAATGGAGCCTTTATTAAAAGAAATGATGTTATCGAAAGAATTTGATTTATAGTGACTGGTAACATTAGCTAACGACTTGGAGATGAAGTTAATCAATATGAAAGCAATTATTTTAAATTCTTACGGGAAGACAGCTAATTTTGAGAAGGCAGAAATACCGTTGCCTAAAATTTTACCCCATCAAGTGCTGGTTCGGGTGGCTGCCTCTAGTGTTAATCCGGTAGACTGTAAAATAAAAAAGGGTTTGTTATCCGTGGGTCCCCCATTACCAGCGGTTCTTCATGGAGATATGTCAGGGGAAATTATGCAAATAGGTGAATCTGTTACAGAATTTAAAAAAGGCGATTTGGTCTATGGATGTGTTGGGGGCTTTGGAGACTTGCCGGGAGTATTAAGTGAATTTGTGGCAGTTGATTCTCAGCTTATTGCTTTGATCCCCAAAAATTTGACGATGGAGGAGGCAGCTAGTTTACCACTAGTCGGTATCACTGCTTGGAATGCTTTAGTAGACAGGGCAAATGTAAGGAAGGGGCAAAGAGTGCTTGTGCATGGCGCAGCAGGTGGAGTTGGCCATATTGGATTGCAATTGGCCAAAGCTTTAGCAGCTGAAGTCCATACCACTGCATCCTCCGATGCCAAGATCAAATTTGGAAAAGAGATTGGAGCGGATGTTCTTATCAATTATAAGAGAGAAAAAGTTGAGGATTACATTTCTACTCACACGAACGGAGAGGGTTATGATGTGGTCTTTGATACCGCTGGAGGAGAATGTTTGGACAACTCTTTTACTGCGGCAAAAATTGGTGGATCGGTAGTGTCTATTGCGGCAAGGGCCAAGCATGACTTAAGCCCAGTACATATAAAGTCTTTGACCCTGCATGTTGTTTTTATGCTATTACCCCTTCTTCGCGGAATGGGTCGAGCTCATCATGGCAATATTTTAAGGAAACTGGGGGAGTTGATTGAAGAGGGTCTTATTCAACCCAAGTTACATAATCGAAAATTTAATTTTGAAGAGGTAGAAGATGCTCACCGTTGTTTTGAAGAGGATAAAATTATGGGAAAGATTTCATTGGTATCGAACTGGTGAAAGGGTCGATTTTTTTATGACATAAAGAAAGTTTGCCAAAACGATGTAAAATCTTCTATTATCTCAATTCGTTCTTTTATATTTAGCCACTTACCGTATCCGAAGACAACCTAATGTAGGTTACCAACCGAGCACGAGAGCTGCTACGGTGGTACAAGGTCGATTTAACCGGGATGCGCGGTTTTGGCACAACCGAAAATAAGCACTCCTCTAGCTATCCTAGGGAAAGTGCGTTAACCGAGAGGAAAACGCTCAATGAAAA
>Ga0206123_10004937_pt1 | contig 10224 bp, 10 predicted proteins | sample Helgoland_Spring_2_FD_160086 | JGI IMG/M metagenome (GOLD analysis project Ga0206123, IMG submission 160086) | Pelagic subsurface seawater microbial communities from Kabeltonne, Helgoland, North Sea - Helgoland_Spring_Bloom_20160316_1 | ecosystem: Environmental > Aquatic > Marine > Epipelagic ... | reverse complement strand
TAACTTCAACGTGTAAATCAATTCTATCCAATAAAGGCCCTGAAATTTTATTCAAATATTTTTGCACGACTCCCGGAGAACAAACACAATCTTTTTCTGGGTGGTTATAATAGCCACAAGGACAAGGGTTCATTGAAGCTACCATCATAAAACTTGCAGGGTAATCTACTGTAAACTTTGCTCTAGAAATAGTAATACTTCTATCCTCCAGAGGCTGCCTTAGCACTTCTAAAACCGTTCTTTGAAACTCTGGCAATTCATCTAAAAAGAGAACCCCATTATGCGCTAAAGATATTTCTCCTGGCTGAGGAAAACCTCCTCCTCCTACAAGTGCTACATCAGAAATAGTGTGGTGCGGTGCCCGAAATGGTCGAACATTAATTAATGACACATCACTTGACAATTTTCCACCTACCGAATGTATTTTGGTAGTTTCCAAAGCTTCTTGTAATGACAGTGGAGGTAGTATTGTAGGCAATCGTTTTGCTAGCATTGTTTTACCTGCTCCAGGTGGTCCAATTAAAATCACATTATGTCCTCCTGCTGCTGCAATTTCTAATGCTCTTTTAATATTTTCTTGACCTTTTACATCCTCGAAATCAAATTCTGAATTATTTAAATTTTTATAGAACTCTTTTCGTGTATCAATTTCTACTTTTTCTATAGATGATTCTCGATTAAAAAAATCAATTACTTCTTTAATATTATCTACTCCATAAACATCTAATCCATCGACAACAGCTGCTTCTGTAGCATTAGCTTTAGGAAGAACAAACCCTTTAAACCCTTCTTTTTTTGCCTGAATAGCAATTGGTAAAGCCCCTTTTATAGGTTGTAAACTTCCATCTAATGAAAGCTCTCCCATAATTACATAATCACTTATTGAATCTTCTTTCATTTGACCTGAAGCAGCCAAAATTCCAATTGCAATAGTCACATCATAAGCTGAACCTTCCTTTCGAATATCTGCAGGAGCCATATTAATAACCAGTTTCTTCCCTGGCATTTTAAGACCTACATTTTTTAAAGCAGACTCTATTCTATGCTGACTTTCTTTTACTGCGTTATCTGGCAATCCAACCATAAAAAACTTAAAGCCTCTATCAGCATTTACCTCTACCGTAATGGTAATGGCACCTACTCCAACAACAGCACTTCCAAAAGTTTTTACTAACATTTAATCTAAGTTTTCTTCGATGTAATGAATTAACGAATGGATAATTTTAATATGAATTTCTTGCGTACGATCTGCATAACCATTATGAGGAACTCTAATCTCTACATCACAAACCTCAGCTAATTTTCCTCCGGTTTTCCCCGTTAATCCAACAACTTTCATCCCTTTTTCTTTAGCAGCTAGTGCAGCTCTCAAAACATTTTCAGAATTACCACTTGTACTTATTGCTAATAAAATATCTTCTTTTCTTCCAACACCAGTAACATACCTTGAAAAAATTTCATCATAACCATAATCATTCCCCACACAACTCATATGTGAAGAATCTGAAATTGAAACAGCTCCAATTGCTTTTCTATCTTCTCTAAACCTTCCCGTCAACTCCTCTGCAAAATGCATTGCATCACACATAGAACCTCCATTTCCACAAGATATAATTTTACCCTCATTTTGAATAGAGGCTATCATCAATTTAGCTGCACCTTCTATTCTCAGCAAATTACTTTCATCTCCAACAAATTGGTCTAATAATTGTTTTGCTTCTGAAAAATTATTTTTAATTAACGCTATACTCATTTAGTGTTCTTTATTTAAAAAATAAAATAATAGTAATCAAATTTAGATAATAAATAAAGTATATCTATTTTTATAACCATTAAATGAAAAATTCATGAAAAAAATTATTACAACTTTTATATTGACAGCAATTGTTAGTATTGCTTTTTCTCAAAACGAAGTGGAATCTACTTGCTATACCAAATATGCAAAAGTGTTTGAAAAGCGTGGTGCAAAATTAGTAGAAGATGGGGTGCATGATGATGTCATCATTACCATTAGAAAAGGAAGTATGGCTGACTGTTTCTACGGAAGGGTTACTGTTACAGACGGAAGCGTTGATTACAAAAAACTATTTTTAAAATTCGAAGATAACACATTCGAAAAACTTGATTTAACATTTAAATATCAAAAGAAGCCTATTAACATTTCAAATGGCATTAGTAACACCTTCCTAACTGAAGACGAAGAGCTCGTAAATGTCCTTTTTGTCAAAAAAATTAAGCCTAAAAAGAAAAAATATGCAAAAGCTGCTGAGCCAGATTTTGATTTATAAAAAATAACATTACTTCAAAAAGGGCATTGATTTATAATTAATGCCCTTTTTGTTTCCTGGAATTTTTTATAGAATATCCTATTAAAATCAACACGCAAAATGGAATATAAAATGTAAAAATAAAAGGCGTAAAATAACTTCCTAAATAAAATATTAATGCGATTAAGGAAACAAAACCGATTCCTATCAATCCAATTTTTTGTGTGATATGTAATCTCATTTTATAAAAATAAGAAAGCCTTTTCATTTATGAAAAGGCTTTCTTATAATCAATCTTAATTTGTGGAAATTCATCACTACATCATACCTGGCATGCCGCCTCCCATTCCTCCCATAGGTGGCATTCCTGTCCCTTCATCTTCTGGTTCATCTGTAATAACACATTCAGTAGTTAATAACAACGCAGCAATAGATGCAGCATTTTCTAAAGCTACTCTGGTTACTTTTGTTGGATCAATGATACCTGCTTTATACATATTTGCATATTCTTCAGTTCTTGCATTATATCCAAAATCAGCTTTTCCTTCTCTAACCTTTTGAACAACAACTGCTCCTTCACCTCCAGCATTGGTAATAATTTGTCTTAAAGGCTCTTCTAGAGCTCTTCTAACAATTGCAATTCCTGTATCTTCATCAGCATTAACTCCAACAAGTTTATCTAATGCTTTTTCTGCTCTAACCAAAGCAACTCCTCCACCAGGAACAATTCCTTCTTCAACTGCAGCTCTAGTTGCTGCTAAAGCATCATCAACTCTATCCTTCTTCTCTTTCATTTCCACTTCTGTAGTTGCTCCAACATATAAAACGGCAACACCTCCAGCTAACTTAGCCAAACGTTCTTGCAATTTTTCTTTATCATATTCTGATGTTGTTGTTCCTATTTGAGCTTTAATTTGTCCAACTCTAGCATTAATATCAGTTTTTTTACCAGCACCATTAACTATCGTTGTGTTATCTTTATCAACAGTTACTTTTTCAGCTGTACCCAACATATCTAAAGTTGTATTCTCTAATTTAAAGCCTTGTTCTTCAGAAATAAGGTTAGCAGCTGTAAGTATTGCAATATCCTCTAACATTGCTTTTCTTCTATCTCCAAAACCTGGAGCTTTAACTGTAGCTATTTTTAATCCACCTCTCAATTTATTTACTACTAGTGTAGCTAATGCTTCACCGTCAACATCTTCAGCAATAATTAATAATGGCCTTCCAGATTGTGCAACTGGCTCTAAAATTGGCAAAAGATCTTTCATATTTGAAATCTTCTTGTCATAAACCAAAATATATGGATTCTCCATATCCACAATCATCTTTTCTGCATCTGTAACAAAATATGGAGACAAATAACCTCTATCAAATTGCATTCCTTCAACAACATCAACAGTTGTTTCAGTTCCTTTTGCTTCTTCAACAGTAATAACACCTTCTGTTTTTACTTTTGCCATGGCTTCAGCAATTAAACTTCCAATTGCATCATCATTATTAGCAGAAACAGTAGCTACTTGTTTAATTTTCTCATTATCGTTTCCGACTTTTTTAGAAATCTTTTTAAGCTCAGTAGTTACTGCAAGAACAGCTTTATCAATCCCTCTTTTTAAATCCATTGGATTTGCACCGGCAGCAACATTTTTAAGTCCAGTAGTCACGATAGATTGTGCTAAAATAGTAGCAGTAGTTGTCCCATCACCAGCATCATCAGCAGTTTTAGAAGCTACTTCTTTTACCATTTGTGCTCCCATGTTTTCCACAGGATCACTTAATTCTATTTCTTTTGCAACTGAAACACCGTCTTTTGTTACATGTGGTGCTCCAAACTTCTTGTCTAAAATTACATTTCTTCCTTTTGGTCCTAATGTAACTTTTACAGCGTTTGCTAATTTATCTACCCCATTTTTAAGAGCATCTCTAGCTTCTATATCAAATTTTATATCCTTTGCCATTTCTTTAATTTTTTATTGGTTAACCTATACAATTGCGAAAATATCCGCTTCACGCATAATTAAATAATCATTTCCTTCTACTGAGACTTCCGTACCGGCATACTTTCCGTAAAGTACAACATCTCCAACTTTAACCGTCATAGGCTCTTCTGGTTTCCCATTACCAACGGCTACAACCTTACCTCTTTGAGGTTTTTCCTTTGCTGTGTCAGGTATAATAATACCGCCTGCTGTTTTTTCCTCTGCTGCAGAAGCTTCAATAATAACTCTATCAGCTAATGGTTTAATTTTAATTGCCATATTTATACGTTTTTAATAATTAATAATCTTACTCGGCCAAGTCACATTTCATACCATTTGTGAAATGTTGCTTTTTGCGCGACAAATTTTCTTATTCCATAAAAAAAGTGTCAGAAAAATATTATTTAACTGACACTTTTACACACATTTTAATGTGTTATTATTCTGTTTCTTCTGCAGGTTGTTCTGTTGATGCAGGAGCATTATTTGCTGGAAGTGGTACTCCATTTGCAACTGGCGCAGAAGGCAATGTTTTCTCATCAATTTGTTCCATCATTTTAGATTGTTCTCCGCCCTCATCATCTGTAACTACTGAAGAACCTCCAGTAAATGACGCTGACCAGATACTTAAAACAACTAATGCAATTCCCATTGTCCATGTTGCCTTCTCTAAAAAGTCTGTTGTTTTTCTAACTCCCATTACTTGGTTGTTAGTTGAAAATGCTGAATCTAAACCACCTTTTGGGTTTTGTATTAATACGATTAGTACTAAAAGCACACAAACGATAATTACTAAGACTGAAATTAAATATACCATTACTTTATCTTTTGTTTCAAAATTCTAATTTGGGCTGCAAAATAACTGCTTTTTTTTGGATTTTTCAACATTAATTTCTCGTAAGTGCTAATTGCCTCCTGAAAATTACCTTGATCAACATGAATAACAGCTAAAGTTTCACTCACAATTCCGTCATCAGTAACACTTAAACGAGCCATATTTGTTGGTGAATAAAACTCGGTTTTTTCAGGTTTTATTCTTGGGTCTTCTTGAATAAATCTATCAATCAGGTCTTGTGTTTGTTCTTTTTTATTTTTTGAGGACACCTCTTGTCCCTCTCCATTATAATGTTTTAACCACGATGAAAAAGAATGTGTTACATTTTCATCAAACAAATCTATCTCATCTATTTCTGTACCCTTCTCTTCACTAACAACATCTTCAGATTCCATTAAAATGGTACTATTAATTGCTGTTGTTAAATACTCTTTTTCTAAAATAGCTAATTCATCCTCACCTTCAACTGGCACAAATTTATCTATAACTGAATCCTTAATCTTTTTATCCGTTTCAACCTCACTTATTATTTCTTTCTTCTCAACTAGTACTTCTTGAACCGTTTTTGATATTACTTTTTCATTTAAAACTTCATCGACAATAATATTTTCTTTTATCGAAACTTTTTCTGTTTGATGAATATATCCAAATAACTTATTTCTGTCCGAACAAATAGCAGCAGTCTTTTTTAATTGCTCATCAAATAAAATGCTATTGTTTTCATTTAATTGAATCGCATACATCAATTGACTGGTTTGGCAATATGGAAACTCTTGAACAACAGGTAACATTTCAGCTTCAGAAGCATTTTTAAGCTGCGCTGAATTATCTAAATATTGTATAAAATTATTAACCTGCATCTACCAATTACTAACCGCTTTATTAAATATGTCTTGTGTTAATTGATCATTAATATCTTTTATCAACTCATCTTCAATGGCAGATAAATTTTGAGAGCTATCATAATCTAAATAACGAGAAAAATTGGTTTCAAAATCTGCCTCTTTATCTTTTGTATTTGTAAACTTAACTTTCACTGTAATAGTTAATCTATTTAAAGCTGCTGTTTCATTTCCTTGTATGGCTACAGAAGTAACTTTATATCCAGTAATTGATCCGTCAAATTGTAAATCCCCGTCTCCTGTAGCTAAATCCAAATTGGTTTGAGATATAAACTTATCTTTTAAAGCCTCAGTAAATGTTTGACTTAAATTAGCATTTGCTAAAGGCGCGTAACTCTGAAATGTTTTAACAGAAACCGTTTTAACATCCTCAGCTATAGAAGCTCCAGTAAACGAGTAATTCATTTTACAACCTATTGTTGTAAAACAAATCAAAATCAATATGTAACTATATTTTTTCAACTGTTAATATCGTATTCTTTAATTTTTCGATAAAGTGTTCTTTCAGAAATACCCAATTCATCAGCAGCTCTTTTCCTTTTACCACTATATTTCTGCAATGCTTTAATAATCATCTCTTTTTCTTTATCAGCTAAAGATAAAGATTCTTCTACCACCTCTTCTTCTACATTTATTGATGAAGATGAATTTACTCCTTCTTCTCTAGGGAGAATTTGGGGCTTGTAAATTTGAGGCTCCATAGTTTGCTGAGGCTCTTTATCCTCATATAAACGTTGTACACTTCGCATAATTGCAGCATTATTCGTTACAGTAGAAATATCTCCTCCACTATTTTGCATTAATCCTACAACAATGTTTTTCAACTCCGTAACATCACCTTTTAAATCAAACAATACTTTGTATAAAATATCTCTTTCCGATAAGTCTGATTTATCATCACCTTTATAGAGCGTTGGTAAATTCTCATTATTATCAGCAGGCAAATACTTCATCAAATTAGCAGCATTCACATCTCTTGAAGTCTCAATAACTGAAACCTGTTCGGCAACATTTTTAAGTTGTCTAATATTTCCTTTCCACCTATAATTTTCTAATAAGTCAACAGCTTCAGGTGTCAACTTAACAGCTGGCATCCTATATTTTGATGCAAAATCAGCAGCAAATTTTCGAAACAATAAATGAATATCTTCTTTACGATCTCGTAATGCAGGCAATTGAATTGGCACCGTATTTAAACGATAAAATAAATCTTCTCTAAACTTTCCTTTTCTAATTGCCTCAGGAATATTCACATTAGTTGCCGTAACAATTCTAATGTCTGTTTTCAATACTTTAGATGAACCTACTTTTATAAACTCTCCTGTTTCTAAAACCCTTAACAGTCTAACTTGAGTCTGAACAGGTAATTCAGCAACCTCATCTAAAAAGATTGTTCCACCATCCGCTACTTCAAAATATCCCTTACGAGAATCGTGAGCTCCTGTAAATGCACCTTTTTCATGCCCAAACAACTCCGAATCAATTGTTCCTTCAGGTATTGCCCCACAATTTACAGCAATATATTTATTGTGTTTTCTGGCACTTAATTGGTGAATAATTTGAGGCATTATTTCTTTTCCTACACCACTCTCTCCAGTAATTAGAACCGATAAATCTGTTACTGCAACCTGAGCAGCAACCTCAATAGCTCTATCTAAAGCTGGTGCACTACCTATAATTCCAAAACGTTGTTTTATCTGTTGTTTATCCATTTTTTCAGTTAAAAAGGGCTCAGTATTTAGAAATCAGTTCCTACTAAATACTTACTCCTGACTACTTAAATTACTTTACTGCCTTCCCTAATAATGTTCCTCCAGTACAATCATGTACATAAACATTAACATAATCACCAACCTTATAATTTTCTTTAGGAAAAACCACTACTGTATTTTGTGAAGTTCTTCCTGCTAATTCTTGATCGTTTCTTTTAGATGGCTTTTCTACCAGCACTTCAAATGTTTTTCCGACATAAGATTTGTTAATTTCAAAAGAGTGATCTCTCTGTAAGTCAACAATTTCTGTTAACCTTCTACTTTTATCCGATTCTGGCACATCATCGTCAAACTTTTTAGCGGCTGCTGTATTTGGCCTTTCAGAATATTTAAACATATAAGAAAAATCATATCTCACATAATCCATCATAGACAATGTATCTTTGTGTTCCTCTTCAGTTTCTGAACAAAAACCAGAAATAATATCTGCAGAAATAGCACAATCCGGCATAACCTCTTTAATCTTATCAACTCTACCCATATACCACTCACGTGTATATCCACGGTTCATTTTTTCTAATATTCTAGTATTTCCGCTCTGAAATGGTAAGTGAATATATTTACAAATATTATCGTATTTCGCCATTGTCTCCAAAAACTCATCCGTTATATCTTTAGGATGAGAAGTAGAGAAACGCACTCTTAACAATGGACTAATTAAAGCCACTTGCTCCATTAACTGGGCAAAATTCATACTCTGAGCTTTCTCTTCATCAGATAGGTTTTTATAGTCCTTTTTCAACCCTTCTTTTCCGTACCACAAATAAGAATCTACATTCTGACCCAACAAAGTCACTTCTTTATATCCTTTTTCAAAAAGATCTTTAGCTTCATTTAAAATCGTTTCAGGACTTCTACTTCTTTCCCTTCCTCTAGTAAAAGGAACCACACAGAAAGTGCACATATTATCGCAACCACGTGTTATCGAAACAAACGCAGAAACACCATTGCTCGATAATCTTACTGGGCTAATATCTGCATACGTTTCTTCTTTGGATAAAATAACATTAACCGCTTTTTTACCTTCATCAACTTGCTTTACTAAGTTTGGCAAATCACGATATGCATCTGGTCCAACAACAATATCAACTAACTTCTCCTCTTCCAAAAACTTCGACTTCAATCGCTCAGCCATACATCCCAAAACGCCTATTTGCAGTTCAGGCTTATTCTTTTTAGCTTTCTGAAAAGACTTTAATCGATTTCTTACTGTTTGCTCTGCCTTCTCTCTAATAGAACATGTGTTCACAAAAACTAAATCCGCTTCATCTAAATTTTTAGTGGTAGAAAATCCATCTTTCACTAAAATTGATGCAACAATCTCACTATCCGAAAAATTCATTTGACAACCATAGCTCTCAATATAAACCTTTCTCCCATCTTTGTTTTCACTCTCAACAACAGTTGCTTGACCCTGTTTATCCTCTTCAATTACTTTATTTCCTGTATCCATTCTATAATTTCTATTGGAAAACAAAATTACTCAAAAAATAGATTGAATGACAAAATGACATAGAAACAAAAATTTGTGTACTTCAAAAAAGTATATTATTTTATAATATATAGCACCTGATTGTTAGATAAATTAGGATAATCAATTTTTTATTTCATTTCTTTGCAAAAAATAATAATTCTTAAACCCTTAAATGAATGGCGAAGAATCTAGTAATTGTCGAGTCACCTGCGAAAGCAAAAACAATAGAAAAATTTCTTGGAAAAGATTTTACTGTAAAATCAAGTTTTGGTCACATTAGAGACCTCCCTGGTAAAAACATTTCAATAGATGTTGAAAATGATTTTGCTCCTGACTATGTTATTCCAGATGATAAAAAGAAAATAGTAGCAGAACTAAAAAAACTAGCAAAAGGAGCCGAAATGGTTTGGCTAGCTAGTGATGAGGATCGTGAGGGAGAAGCTATTTCATGGCATCTATTAGAAGCCTTAAAATTAAAGGAAGAAAAGACAAAAAGAATCGTATTTCATGAGATTACAAAATCTGCTATTACTAAAGCAGTAGAGAATCCTAGGAAAATAAATAAAGATTTAGTTGACGCTCAACAAGCTCGCAGAGTCTTAGATAGACTTGTTGGTTATGAACTTTCTCCAGTACTTTGGAAAAAAATTAAACCATCTTTATCTGCTGGCAGAGTGCAGTCGGTTGCAGTTCGTTTAATTGTAGAACGAGAAAATGAAATATTAGATTTCAAATATACTTCATCATACAAAGTTGTTGCAAACTTTGTTGTAAGTAATAATGCTATTTTAAAAGCAGAACTTCCTCAACGCTTCAAAACAAAGAGTGAAGCAGAAATGTTTTTAGAAAAATGTAAAACTGCAGAATTTACAATAGACAACTTAGAAACGAAACCTGCTAAAAAATCACCCGCAGCACCTTTTACTACCTCAACCTTACAGCAAGAAGCAAGTAGAAAATTAGGCTTCTCGGTATCTCAAACAATGACTGTTGCT
>Ga0206123_10004930_pt1 | contig 10235 bp, 9 predicted proteins | sample Helgoland_Spring_2_FD_160086 | JGI IMG/M metagenome (GOLD analysis project Ga0206123, IMG submission 160086) | Pelagic subsurface seawater microbial communities from Kabeltonne, Helgoland, North Sea - Helgoland_Spring_Bloom_20160316_1 | ecosystem: Environmental > Aquatic > Marine > Epipelagic ... | reverse complement strand
ACAGAGAGACCGGGCTGCGTCGGGATGCCCGGCGGGCCCGGGGGGTGTTGATAATAATAAAAACAAATATTTAAAGAAGTTCTGTCTCTTTCATAACTTTAATCAATCTTGTTATGCCTATACCACCGCCAGATCTTTCAAAAAAATTATAGCTTAAAAATTCATTTAATTCGCGTTCAACACGTTCTTTAGTAAAATTACTAAATAAAATATTAGCATATCCACCTTCACTAATTGAATAAAACTGCTTTCTCATTTCTTCAGGATCAGAAGAACGCTGTGCACTACCAATTGTTTCAATTCCATTTATAATAACATCAATTTTTTTTGCGTGCCCTCCTTCTATAGTACTTGTTTCATCTTGTTTCATATTCCAAAAAGGAGAACTAAAATTAGGAAAATGTTTTAGAAAAAATACTGGACCATGATCTTGTTTTAATTTTTCTTCATGTTCATGCTCTAATTCAATAGTATCATATTTTTTAGCAACATCTACATAATCTCCTTCTGGATAAGACCCAGAAGGATAAAATTTATTAAAACCCAAATGATCTAGTAATTCTTCTTCCATTTTTTTCATAGCTTCCATATCACCTTTCATTTCAAATTCAAACATTGGAAAAATTTTATCATGTCTACCAGGGACAGGATTTGGTTCGTTTCTGTAACTAGTACTTAAACAATAATAACCAATAGCGTCAGGATTATTAAGTAATTCATATTCTAACCACATTTGTCCGGTTTGTGGTAAAGGCCATACTTGCCCTGCATAACTATAAGTAGATATAGTTTTTGGATCTTCGCATGCTGCTAATATACTTAATCTACTTTGTGTATGAACTTCTTCAAAACCTTTTTTATCAAAAAAATTTCTTAATTTTTTAACAATATTATTAAAATCACATGTATTAATAATTCCAATCTTAGAACTCATTATTCCTTTTAAAATAATTATATGTATTTTTTAAGTATATTTGTAAAATTATCATTAAATATATTATATATTTATATATGATAATTTTACAAATACTGCTATCATATTAATAACATTATATTAATTTATATATATATATATATATTTATATATATATATTAATAAAAAAAATGATTATAAATATATATAAATCAATTATATATATATAAAATAGAGATAATAGGAGATTATGGAATTTTCAAAGGACTCAGAAATATTAACAATCATTAATAGTTCTATGAATATGTTACATAATGATAATAAATTTGTTATTAAAATAAAATATAATAACAATTTAAATTGGACAGAATTAGATTTTAATAATTTCATAAGTTCTGTTTCAAATAGTAATTATAAGGAGGTTATAGAAAATGAAATATTAGAAATAATAAATGAAAATAATAACATATTAGTTATACCAAAGATGTCTAATATTATAAATTACTGTAATAATGAAGAATGTGAAAAAATAAAAGATCATAAATGGATTAATAAAAATAATTTATTATCAAATAATATAAATAATTTATTTGATTATAATATTAATTTTGATGTAACAGAAGAAAAAAAAACAATATCTAAACCAGATAATTGGAATATAAGTAAAAAACATTATACAATAAATAAAAAATTTAAATATATAGATTTAGAAAATAATATAGAATATATAGCTACATTAATTAAAAAAAATAATCAAAATGAAGTATATGAAACTTTAAAAAAATCAAATATAATAAAAGAAAAACAAAAATATGAATTTAGTATAGTAATTAATAAAAGTGTTGAACCAACAATAGTAATACAATCAATTATTAAAATATTACAATTTATAACACATGAAACTAATATAATGTTTAAAAATAAACAAAAAGAAATTATAGAACAATATCATAATTTAATAAAAAAAGATATTAAAATAAATAATTATAATAGAAGAGATCATGTACCATTGTTGACACCAAAACCAATAACATTAGAAAAAAATAATTTAATAGATCCTAAAGAGTTTGGTGCTGTAAGTATATTAAAAGATTATACAGTTACAGAAAAGGCAGATGGGGAAAGATTACTAATGTATATAAATAATGTAGGAAATATTTATACAATAAATAATACATATAATATAGTGGATACAGGTTTAATAGCGGATACTAATTTATATGAAAGTTTAATAGATGGGGAATATATAAAATGCAATAAAAGAATAGATGACGCATCTAAGAATTTATTCGCCGCATTTGATATTTATTATATAAAGGGAAAAAATATAACTACATTACCGTTAATTGCGGATGGTGAAAATAATTCTCGTTATAATTATTTAAAATTAGCAAAAAAATATATAGATAATAGTAAATCATCTGTTGAATTTATATTAAAAAAATATTATTACGATGATGATAAAAAAACTATTTTAGATTATTGTAAATATATATTAAAAGAAAATAAAACATATCCTTATGAAATAGATGGTTTAATATTTACGCCATCAAAATTACCACTATATTCATTTTATAGTAATAAACCTGTACAAATGACAGATAATGTAAAATGGGAAAGATTATTTAAATGGAAACCTCCTGATCAAAATACAATAGATTTTTTAGTAAAATTTGGAAAAACTATAAGAGAGAATGGTCAAAAGTATAAAGAATTAAGATTATATGTAGGATATAATTCTAATCAATGGGAAGATATTGGACCAAATAAGGGATTAAAAATAAGATATGATCATAAATACGCTAAAGAACAAAGAAATAATTATAATATATATAAACCAGTATTATTTAAACCGAATATATATTATTCAAATGGTGTTGAAATAGCATATGTTAAAATAAATACAAAAGGAGAAATAAAAACAGAAGACGATAATATAATAGAAAATAATTCAATTGTTGAATTTAGTTATGATGTAAATGATAAAATATCTATAAATCATAGATGGAACCCATTACGTATTCGCGATGATAAAACTCGATTATTTAGAACTGGCGAATTAAGTAAAACTATGAATGATTTAAATATAGCTATAAATGTGTGGAGATCAATACATAATAGTGTAACTTACGCGATGATAATGGGCAATGAAGATATAACTGATAATGATTATTCTAATACTTCAATAGAAAAAATTTTAGATACAGGAGATGTATATTATAGTAGAAATATACCTCGAGAATCATTATTGTCTATAAATATGTTAAACTTTCATAATCAGTGTATAAAAAAAAAATTGTACGAGTATAGTGATGATAGGAATTCTTTATTGGAATTATGTGGTGGTGAAGGGGGTGATATGAATAGATGGTTAGATTATCAATATTCATTTGTTTTATCTATTGATTTAGTTAAAAGAAATATATATAATCCAAGAAGCGGAGGTTATTCACGATTAATAAAAAGAAAAAATCAATTAAAAAGAATAAATTCTGGTGATAAAATATATTTTCCAGATATAGTATTTGTGGTAGGAGATTGTTCTAAACCAATAAATACAGGAGAGGCATCAAAAGTAGTAAATGATGAAGAAAGCGAAAATATATTAAAAATAGTTATGAATACGAATAGAAATAATCAACATCATTTACGACATATCGCGGGAAAAGGAAGAAATAAATTTTCTGTATGTAGTTGCCAATTTGCTATACATTATTTTTTCGAAAATGAAGAAAAATTAAATGGATTTTTAAGTAATGTATCAAATAATTTAAAAAAAGAAGGTATATTTTTTGCGACATTTATGGATGGAACAAATGTTATAAAGGAAATAGAAAAAAATGAAGAAGGAATAATAAAAGGAATAAAAAAAATAGAAGATAATACAGAAGTAATAACATGGGCGATAATTAAAAGGTATAATGATGATTTAGAAACAAAATATGGAAAACAAATTGGTGTATTTATAGAAAATACACAAAAAGTAATTCCTGAATATTTAGTTGATTTAGATACATTAGTTTCAAAAGCGAGAGAATTTAATTTAGAATTAATAGAAACAAATACATTTGAAGAAGATTTTAATAATATAAAAAATAATATTTCAGAGGAAACTGGTAAAATAAGTTTATTAGAGAAAAATATATTAGAATTAGATAAAGATATAATACAAAAAAAATTTTCTTTCTTTAATCGTTATATAATATTTAAAAAAATATAGAAATAAGATTAAATATTAACATTTCATAATTTATTTAATAAATAAAATATTATGATTTTTTTATATTTAAAAATAAAATAATTAATAATATATAAATGAATAATAATAAATACATATCTATATTAATACCGTTATATAATGGTTTAGAATATTTAGAAGAATCAACTAATTCTATTATTAATCAAACTTATAAAAATTGGGAACTTTTAATAGGTATAAATGGTATGTATAATGATAATAACTTTATAAATAAAGTAAATAATATAGTAAATAAATTAAAAAATAATAATATAAATAAAAATTTAAATATTAAAATATTTAATTTTAATTTTAAAGGTAAATCTAAATGTTTAAATGCAATGATTAAATATGCGAAATATGATTATATAGCTTTATTAGATGTAGATGATATTTGGTTATCAAATAAATTAGAATTACAAATTAAATATTTAGATAATTATGATATAATTGGTACAAAATGTCAATACTTTGGTGATATGAATATAATTCCAAATATACCTACTGGAGATATTTCTAATTTTAATTTTTTTAGTTTTAATCCAATTATTAATTCATCTATAATTATAAGAAAAAATGATGCGATATGGTGTGAAGATGAAGATCTAATATTAGAAGATTATGATATGTGGTTAAGATTAAATTATGAAAATAAAAAATTTTATAATATTAATGAAATTTTATGTTATCACAGAATACATAAAAATTCATATTTTAATAATATTAATAATAATAATAATAATATTAATATTTTAAAAAAGAAATGGTTAAATATAGATTAAATATAATCTAATTTAATTGTTTATAGATTAAATATAATCTAATTTATTTTTTTATATATTTAATTTAATCCAAAAGTTTATTTAAAATTACTAAACACATCATTGAACGATCTGATATATCATAACCACTTGTAGTATTTAATAAATTAATAATTTGCTTAATATCTTTAGGTCTAATACAATGACATAAATAATAATAGATATCTCTTTGATTTAAGGTATAATTATATACAGTAACTTGTCTTTTTCTTAATTTAGCTAAATGATATCTGAGAATTGGAGCGAGACGTTTATCAATTTCTTTATTCATTTTAAATAAATTTTTCTTTTGATTATATGATGTTGTTGCCGAATATAATTGATATAAAATATCTTTAATTGTACAAATTGATGTATGAATAAGATATGTTGGATCAATTGATTTTCCATTATTATCATAATTTGGTTCAATATTTGGATTATAATCTCTAATATAATCATTAATGTGGTAATCGATTTTATTTTTCATATATGTAGTTAATAAATTATACCAAGGATTTGGATTACAAGGATCTGTATTTTCTCTATAATTAATATTATCTGGTGATATTTTTGCTAAACTATAACCATTATTAGTAATTCTTTTAATAATATATCCATAAGTATTATTATTACTATCATGAATATAATTATTTGCTTCATTTACATTTGAAAATTTAATAGGATATTTAATTCCTAAATTACTAAAAGGTTTATTTGAAATATCTATATTTTGCATATTTGTAATATATTTAGAATCAATATGATATAATTCCATATAATTTTCTCCAAATATATTTTTATAATCAACAATATGTTTATTTTCATGATGTAATAAAACAAATACGTAAGATATATTTTTATCTAATTTGTCTAGAAAAATATTTCTTACATCATCATCATAATTATTTAATAATTTTTTTAAAATATCGTCTAACATAATACCATGTGTTTTGGTGGGATGCGAAAATCGCGAACTATTAATATTTGGACAACTTGTTGTCCCAAAATGCCACATATTATTATAATAATAACAAGTAACTGTAGTACCATCTAATGCTTCTGTATAACAATCATTAATATCTATCATATTATTATATTCTTCGGTACTAATTCTAATAGGAATACTATTAGAATAAGAAATAACAATATTTTTATTATTAGATGGTGCTTCGAAATCTAATACAACACTTCTACATTGTTCATATAATTCTTTAAATTCATTAATATCATCTCTTAAATATGTATTATGTAAAAGTAACATATTTTTCATTCCTTTAAATTTTTTAACTTGAAGTGCTGGCCAAAAATTATATTTTTTTAAAACATTAATAAATGAACGAGAATAATCTTTATCATCGGACATATTATTTTCATAATCTAAAAATGTATCACTGATAATATTATCAAGTGTTACAGATGAATGTTGAATTTTATTTGATTGCATACTCGGAACTATAAGTATATTATATTATTATATTTATATCATTTTTTATTATATTATAATTTACATTTTTATATTAAAAATATATAAAATCTAAAATTTAATTTATATATTTTAATTTAGACTTAAAATGTATTAGTATTAAGGTGTAATATAATAACTATTTTCTATTTTTTTTTATTTTTTTTTCTATAATCTTAATTTCTTTATCTATATTTATCATATATTTTTTAATTATTTTTAATTTATTTAATAATTTCTTTTTATTTTTTATAGCATTTGATATATTATTAATTTGTTTTGATGATATTTTTTTATTATTTTTTTTTTTATTATTAAATCAGATAATAGTTTTATTTTATTTTCCAATTTAAATATTTTGTTACCACTATTTAATATTTTTTTTATTTTATATTTTAATTCTTTATTCATAAATCTTAATTCCTTATCTAACAATTTAAATTTATATTTTAACATATCTTTTCTATAATTTAATAATATATTTATATATTAGAGATAATGTTAAAATATAAATTTTATTGTAAAAAAAAAATAAATAATAAACATCGTAATATATATAAATTAGAAAAATCTAAAAAAGAATTTATAAAATATAAAGGTTCTTTTATTCCTCTTAAAAAATATTTAAAATTAAATTTAAAATTAAAATTAAAAAATAATAAGAAATATGGTGGTAATCAAGAAATAATTGATAGTTTGAGTTCTGAATGTAAACATGTATTTGATAATCCTGTAGAATTTGGAACATCATTAGATAAATTAACAGATTTAAATATACGGGCAATGGATATATATGATCAACGTATAAAAGGTGGTAAAAAAAAAAATAAAAAAAAGGCGGGTATATTGATTATTCACAAAAATATTTAAATTTAATTAAATAAAAAAAATGATTATATATTTTATTATTTATTTAATAATATGTGTAATTATCCAATTAACAATGGAAAAAAATGGACAAATGAAGAAGATGCTATGCTAATTAAATATACAATTTGTAATGATCCAATTAATATTAATAAAATTGCGAATAATATGAATAGAACAGAAGATAGTATTAAAAATAGAATTATTTCTAAAATTATTTTTCCAAAATTTGATTTTATAAATGGTATTAATGACAAATTATATAATAATTATTCATATATTTCTAAAGAAAATATAGATAAATATATGTATAAAAATAAAAAAGATTTAACTTTATATTATTTGGATCAAATGTCGCAAATAATTAATAAAACTAATAATAAATATAAAGACGATTTACTTGTAAATATTGATAAAATTACATATTTAATTAATTATTAAATTCATTTTATTATTTATATTAATGTCATTATTTTGATTTAATTGTGTAGTTATTACAGAATTTTTTATATTATCTGATAATGATTTAATATATGATGTATTTAATATTTCATAACCACATGATATATTTATCATTGGTGGTAAATTAATTATATGTGATGAATCACAATCCAAATGTAATTTTCTATATTCTTCTATTGATAATGTTCCTCCATTAAAAATATTTAATAAATATCTTGATGGAGCTGGTCTAATGGGTAAACTATAATTATATAATTTACCCATCATTTGTATTAAACTATTTATTTCCCATACCTTATCGCTTCCTGAATTAATAGAAAAATTATATGCGTTAGCACATTGTAAAGAACAAAATGATGAATGACAAAGATATGTATTTGTAATATTATTATAATTAATGGGCATTCCATAAACTTTATATTCTATTGGATGAATACACCAAAAACAATATGAATTTTTATTATCATAATTAATATCTGTATTTTTATTATTTTTATCATCGCTAAAATATTCTTCTAGTATTTTATTATCAGAATTAAAACAACATTTTTTTTCATATGGAATAGGTTCTGTTTTATCTTTACTTTTATTAATAATATTCTCTATATTATTCTGATTTAATGGTAATTGTAATATAATATGTTGTTCTTCTTTATCATTATTTTTAACCATTGTATTCATAATGTTTTTTTTATTTTTAACTATAGGTTGTTCCCCATTATTATCTATATTTTTTTTTCTAGGCATATTAATTATAATAACATAATATATATTTATATATATTTAAAATTTAAATTATATATAATATATAATAATGATAAAAAAATTTTTTATATTATTTACTCTAATTTTAAACAATGTATATTCTTTTAATAATTTAGCATTTAAAACAATAAATCCTAATAAAATAAATAATTTAAATAAAATAAATTATTTAAATTTAAATAAATTATATAATCAAAAAAAAAGATCAAATATCATTTATGCTAGATATATGAATGATATTAGCAGAAGAAATATTTTACAATTAATACCATTAATCGCATTACCAGAATTAGCATATTCTAAAGAATTAAATAATATTAAATTAAATAAGGTTTTAGTATTTGGTGCATCAGGATATACCGGAGGAGATACTATTAGAAATTTATTAGAAAAAGATATTATAGTAAAAGCATTTACAAGAAATAAAGTTAAAATAGTAGAAAGAAAAGATGCTCAAAAAAATTCATTAGTAATTGATAATATAAAAGATAAAAATAAAATAATATCCATAGTTGGAGATGTATTAAAACCAGAAACATTAAAAAATATAATGAATGATGTTGATGCTGTGATATTTTGTGCCGCATCAAAACCAGACGTAAAAATTACTTCAACTCCTGGTGTTAATTTAAAAAATAAAAATAATACAATTGATAATGACAATGATAATGATAATGATAATGATAATGATATTGGTTTAACTAAATTTTCAAATCCATTATCTTATAATATTAAAAATAATTCAATATCAGAAAAAAATGAAAACGTAGAAGATATTGGTCTTGAAAATGTTGCCAAAGAAGCAATAAAAAATAATGTTAAAAGATTAGTAATAGTATCATCAATTTGTGCAAAATGTCAAAAAGATAAAATTGATTATGGTGAAACAATTGATAGGGGTTTCGCATCATGTGAACCTTGTTATAATAAACAAATAGGTGAAGAAAAAGTAAAAAAATTATATGAAAATATATCTAATAATTTAAGTTATACAATAATTAGACCTGGTATGCTTTCTCCTGGTGAAAAAAGAGGGGTAAAAGAAATTGAATTTAACCAAGGTATTTCAAAAAGTGGTATAATTTCTAGACTTGATTTATCAGATATATTAATATCGGCTGCGGAGACAGATAACTGTGCTAAAAAAACTTTTGAAGTATATTATAAAGATACAGCACAACCCGTTGATATGTATCAATCTCTTAAAACATGTAAAGAATTGGGTAAAAGTGTTAAAGAATGTTTTTTTGGAGAAGGATATAATAATAATAGCGAACCATTATCAATAGATAAATTAATTAAAGAACCTGTAAAAGGTTCTATATTTCCTTCGGGAAAAGAAGTAATAGGTGATAACTATTATGATATGTTTAAGAAATTAAAAAAGGACGAAAAAGAATATTATGATATTAATTTACTTAAATCTAATGATATTTTATAATTGATATTATATTTTATAATTGATATTATATTTTATAATTTAAAATTTAAAATCATATAAGAATTATATTATATATATAAATGTGAAGTATATTATACTCACAAATTCGCTCTCGTAGCTTAATTGGTTAAAGCGTTGGTCTTATGAGCCAAAGATTGGGAGTTCAAGCCTCCCCGAGAGCATTTATTTTTTTAAAATTTAAAAATTTATAAAGTTAGTTGTATAACTAACACCCAGCAACAATTAAAATATAATATAAAGTTAGTTGTATAACTAACACCCAG
>Ga0206123_10004914_pt1 | contig 10269 bp, 10 predicted proteins | sample Helgoland_Spring_2_FD_160086 | JGI IMG/M metagenome (GOLD analysis project Ga0206123, IMG submission 160086) | Pelagic subsurface seawater microbial communities from Kabeltonne, Helgoland, North Sea - Helgoland_Spring_Bloom_20160316_1 | ecosystem: Environmental > Aquatic > Marine > Epipelagic ... | reverse complement strand
GAGAGAAACAAAATCGCCCTAGCCGACAAAGCAGCTCAACGTGTTGACGTAACCAAGAACGTGACACAACGGATTAAGGACAAGGTTCCATTCCTCTCGGGGTTTGAAGGTCTTGACCTTGAGACCATTCAGAAGGAAGCAGCTGACGTAGACCCAACGGTTGTGCACTCAGTTGACTTTGCTTACCAAGCAGTAGCCGCAAGGTTGTTGCCATCCATGGTTAAGGAATACGCATCATCGCAGAAGCTCATCGAAGAGCTCACCAAGCAGCTTGCATCATATGAAGATGCCGAGCCAAAACTTTCAGGCGGCACTAACTCCGCCCCCCTAGCTGGGTCATCCTCAAAAGGTGGTGACTTCGCTTCCTCCATTGAGTCGATACTAGGAGGTAACTAATTTCCACATGGGGTTGTAGTGTCCCCGCGGTTTGTGGTTAGTCGAGACAGGTGTGGTTTTTTATTAGTATTATTCCCCACACCTGTCTTGGCGCTTTATATTGCACCTTGACGCTCCATTCATTTTTTGTTTAAATGAGGGCGTGATAAATTAGGTAGGTTGCTCTAGCCTTAAGTAGTTCTATTATGCCTGATATGTTACATGAGTTTTATCTCACCTACATATTTCGGATACCGTCGGTCGCTCTAGCCATAAGTAGTTCTATTTAAAGGTAACCGTCCCTAAAAAAGACAAATGTGTATTACGTATGTAATACACGAACCTCGTTGTCTGTCGCATTTGACAGGCACATTAAATACAACACATATAACAAACTAAACCAATGGCAACATTCCAAGGAGGAGTTACCGACACAGGTATCACCGCAATCGACGCAGCCCTCGTTCAGGAAGCTGGACGCATCGGAGCTGACATCCACAAACGAACCCTCCACACATCTGCGTGGATGGATCTTATCAAGCAGTCACCCTTCCCTGAAGGCATGGGCTACACGCAACAGACAATGATCTATGATCGTGCTCTGCCTACCACTGGCACCGACGGTAACTCCGCTGGCGTTAACTGGCATGACATCGCAATCACTGAGACTTCATCTAGCCTTAATACTTCCGAGACTGTTGGCACTCAGCTCCTTTCTGGAGCCGCTAATCAGTTCGCTGGTAACAATGGTGGTGATGCTGCAAGTCCTGCAACAGACCTTGCTCAAGATCAGCGTTCATACATCAACTTCAGCCGTAAGCTGAAGCCATACACCCTTCGCCGCGCTACGGTTGAGTCTCCTAAGATTTCTTTGGAAGACCTTCGTTACGCTGTATATCGTCAAGATCAGCTCCGCGCTATCATGGATCTCATGACTGAGGCTACCGCCTACACATGGGAAAACCGTTATCGTGATGAGTATGAGCGTCTTGCTGGTAACCTTGTATCTGCTCAGACCGCTGGTTCTGTAGTGAGCTCAGTCGTTGATGGCAACGGTGATGGCACTTCAGCCCAAGCGTTTGAAGATGTATCTGTTGCTGGAGCTATGGATCTCACCACTTCTGGTGTAGGAAATACTGACATCTCTCCTGATGCCAACATCTCCAACGCCCTACTCGACAAAGTTTACTACCAGAACGTCCGTAAAGGCGCTGGCCGTGATGCTTATGGTCGTGAGAATGGTCGTCCTGTTTTCGCAATCGTTTGCTCTTCTGAGGCTTCATACGCCCTTCAGACTGAGGCAGGCTTCCGCGATGACGTACGTTACAACGCAGCTAAAGTCAGCGAGCTTATTGCTCCACTTGGTGTTGAGAAGTCCTTCCGTGGTTACTACCACATGGTTGACGATCTTGCTCCTCGTTACACAATCGCCGCTGGTGTCCTCACACGCGTTCTTCCATACACCACCGCAAGTGGCATCGTGGCAGACAACCCAGCATACGAAGTAGCACCTATCGAAGCTGCATTTATCCTTCACAGTGAAGTGATGGAGTCCCAGATCCCTAATCCATTCAGTGGATCCAACGGGCTGAGCTTCAACGCTTGTGATTACAAGGGTAAGTTCAACTGGCTTAACATTGCACACGAAGACAAGAACCCTGATGGAACCACTGGTTTCTTCCGTGGTATCCTTGCTTCTGCATCCAAGCCAATCAAAACTGAGTTCGGCTACGTAGTCCTATTCAAGCGTGACTCTGCTACACCAGCAGCCTAATCGCTAAAACAAACTAACCGTTGTGGGGGGTATAAAAACTATACCCCCCACAACACCTTTTACCTATGGACAACCAACCTACAGAAGAGCCCGACAATTTTGCAGCTGCTATTGAGGCAGAACTAGCCCGTGCCAAAGCGGAAGTAATGCAACTCGAAGCACAGCAATTGCAAATCAAAGCGGACCAAGCTGTCGCTGAAGCTGAAGCCATGATCGAAGGAGGCGAAGAAGCCCCCGAAGAAGAGATGGCCGAAGAAGCCCCTGCCGACGCTGAAATGGCGGAAGAGATGTCCGAGGAAATGACCGAGGAAGAGCCTCAAGAAGAAGGTCAAGAGGAAGCCCCTGAAGAAGAGGAAGACGCCGACTTTGCATCTGCGGTTGAGCAAGCCTTGACTGAAGAAGACGAAGACGAGGACAAAGACAAAGAAGAATACGCGTAAGCCATGCCCACAGAGATTGAGATCAAGAGAGGTTCTACATTTTCTCAGACTTGTCTCTGTGTTGATGAGCTAGACACGCCTATCGACCTTTCCTTATGGTCCTTTGAAAGTGACCTTAAACTGGTTTCGAGTAACGAGAAACTTGTTACGTTCAGTATCGATGACTCAGCAGCAGCTGCGGGACAAGTCCGCGTGTTCGCCCCATCGTCCGATACTTTAAATTTACCCCCACAGATGTCGATGGTATTCGACATCAAGTTCACCGACCCAAGTGGTGACACCCATTATTCAGAGAACATCGTCCTGACAACATCTAAGCACATCACCCACTAGCATGGCCAACCCAATTAAAGTTATCAAGTTAACGGGGGTCTCAGGCTCCCTAGAAGGAAAAGCAGACGCTGTTCACACACATGTCTTATCAGATATTACTGATGCAGGCACAGCAGCTGCATCAGACGTAAGTGCATTTGCCTCTGCCGCACAGGGGGAGGCCGCTGGTTCGGCACTACAACCCGCCGACATTGATACCTTAAGCGAGCTTAATGCAAACTTTACTGATGGCACAATTCTGGTCGATGATGGTGATCCACGGTTGATTGATGATCGGTTCCCAACCGCTCACTCTCACACGCTCAGCGATATCACTGACTCTGGAACTTCAGCAGCACTGGACGCATCAGCAGCGGGCGATGCAACAGCAGGTCAAGTTGTGAAAGGTGACGATACTCGTCTGTCCGATGATAGAACACCTCTCACGCACACCCACGTATTTGGGGATCTGACGGGTGTAGCTCCAACCGTTCACACCCACGTAATAGCAGACATCACCGACAGAGGAACAGCCTCAGAGAAAGATGTCCCTGCATCTGGGGATGCGACGGCTGATCAAGTTGTGCTGGGCAATGACACACGCCTGACAGGAGCTGCTTATGCCCCCGTTTCTCACACTCACGTATTTGGTGATCTTACGGGTGTAGCTCCAACCGTTCACACACACTTAATCGCAGACATCACCGACAGAGGAACAGCATCTGAGCTAGATGTTGCTGTCTCTGGAAACGCCTCTGACACACAAGTTGTTAAAGGTGATGACACTCGGATGGACGACGCTAGAACTCCACTCACGCACACCCACACATTAGCCGACATCAGTGATTCTGGCTCCGCTGCCGCCCTCAATGTACCCGCCATCAGTGTAGATGCTATCAGCACCGAAGTAGTCCGAGGCGATGACTCACGTCTTGATGACCAGAGAGTACCAATTACACACACCCATACCGAGAGTGATATTAGCAACCTTGGAACAGACATCATACTTGAGTCTGATACGGACATCAGTGCCGCTGGATTCGTGCTAGATGAGATTGATCTGGTTAGTGACAGTGCAACCCAACTTGCTACACAATCTAGTATCAAGACTTATGTAGATACCGCAGTTGCGGCAACAATGAACTACAAAGGTTTATATGACCCAGTCACAAACACACCTAACTTGGATTCTTCCCCAATAGCTGGGAGTATTTCTATTGGTGATACATATACTGTATCTGTATCCTCAGGGGATTTTTATAATGGGGAACCATTAAATGTTGGGGATACTCTAATTGCTACACAGGATGACCCAACGCTTGCTGGTGAGTGGGCTATTGTCCGAAGCACCCAACCTCAGGTGGTTGAGGGTGACGTAGTATATACTACCGACTATGACGCCTCGGCTGCTGCTCCTTCAACCACTGCTGCGAAAGGGGTTGCCTATAGTGTTAGTGCCGCTGGTACGGGCCTTGGATTCTTTACATATATCTTACCAGTGGGCACCTTAATTATAGCCAAAGTTGATAACCCATCCCAAGAAGCAGAATGGATCCAGATTGGTTCACCAGTTAGCTCGATAACAGAACTGACTGAAGTTTCAGCAGCAGCAGTCACCGACAAGTTCGCCCTCATGGCCGATGGTGCTGCATACGTAGGACGTGCTCTTGTTGAAGCTGACATCAGCGATCTTCAGACATACACCACGGCTTCGACCACCGACGTATTCACCAACAAAACATTTGATGCCAATGGAACTGGAAACAGCATCACCAACATTGACTTAACATCTGATGTCATCGGAGATCTACCTTACTCTAACCTTGTCCCATCTACTGCCGCTTCCAAACTAGTCGGACGTGGGAGCACTGGAGCAGGAGACATGCAGGAGATTAGCCTTGGAACTGGGTTGACTATGTCGGGGACCACACTTTCCGCATCAGGAGGATCAGCTCCATCCGATGCTGTCTATGGAGTTACTTGGAATGGAGACACAACAAACGCCGCCTCTAAGAATGCAATCTACGATAAGATTGAGTTGCTTGATGCAGCCATTGGGGCTGCTGGCGGAGGAGGAACAGTTCAAGGAACCTTTCAAACCTATGATATTCAAGCAGCTGCTGTAAATGGAGTTGCCCCCACAGGAGTCGCTGAACAAACTGTAGATTTGCAGACATCTAGGGGTCTAGTAGATAATACTACCCAAGAACAATTAGCCACTATTAGTGGTGGTACTAATAACCGAGTGCAATCTTATGCATCCACCATATCAGGGGGTATAGGCAATAAGATCCTCGAACCAAACTCTTCTCTGTCCTCCTATAGCACCATTTCAGGAGGTGGGTCAAATACCATAACATCATCTTCTGGTTATGCGAGAGGGTGTACCATCTCTGGGTATGATAATGGCATTGATGGCGCAGATTATGCGGCTATTTCAGGTGGTTTTCAGAATAGTATTGGAACCAACTCGGACTACTCCACTGTCTCAGGGGGTGACGGAAATTTAATCAACACCACCAGTTCAGGTTCACGAAATGTTGTAGGTGGGGGGGATAGCAATGCTATTCAAGGGTCATACGGCTTTATTGGCGGTGGTCAGAGCAACTTGATAACAACAGGCTCTAGCCATACTGTTATTGCTGGAGGCAACAACAACGGCACAGGTTCTGGTTTTTATGGCATGACTCGCTGCTTCATAGGGGCTGGGCAAAACAACACAATGAGTGGTTATGGCTGCTTTATTGGGGCTGGTAGTAGCAATGATATAGATGGATTCTTTGGTGGATCTTCCAATACAAGCATTGTTGGTGGCACTTCCAACTCAGCTTACTACACATCCAACTCAGTCGTATTAGGTGGCAGGGACTGCGCCCTATACTACTCCAACTACACCGTCATGTCTGGTCGGAGAGCAAAGATCACCGTAGCCAATAAGCACGGTCAGTTCATCTATGCTGACGACCAAGATTTAGACTTCGTTTGCAACACCGAAAGGACAGCCAACTTCCGAGTAGCTAATGGAATGCACATTTCTGCTCCCTTGTTCATTGATGAGCGAGCAACCGCATTGGCTGACATCGCAGGTCGCGGCCAAATTTGGGTTAAGACCGCTACACCAAACGAGCTTTGGTTTACGGATGATGCTGGTTCAGATAGACCAATTAGTGAGGGTGTGTATACAGTAGCCACCTTACCAACTGGAGTGGCTGGTAGAAGAGCCTTTGTCACTGACTCTGGTAACACTCTCGCATCTCACCACGGGCAAGCGGTAGCTAATGGGGGAGCCAACTTCGTCCCAGTCTACTACGATGGTGCGGCTTGGCTCGTCGGATAATTTACCCTGTAACTTTAACCCTGAATCTGATACCTTATTCCTATGGCAACCTCAAATATTGAAAAGCAAGCATTCGGTCAAGCTGGAGCTACCATCGCCCTCCCAGCAACGGGAGCCGTGACTGGTGACTTTTGTGCATTGGCATTCATTCAAGAGTCTACACTGTTCTCACTGACGTGGGCTGAACTCGACGCCGCTGGTGATAATGGCACTGGTGTTACCTACCCTGCTGGCTATGTGCTATATGGGCAGATCACAGGCTTCACGTTAGCTACTGGCGCAGTAACCGCATATAACCAAGTCTAATGCTGGGTATTGGTTTAGCTTGTATTAAGTGTGCAGCACGGGCAGTGGTGCAGATTGCTGGTGGTGGGACTCCCCCACCTACTCTCAATTTATACAGACAGCCAGACAACAGCTTATACAAACAACCAGACGGGACTTCCTATTACCTTCAACCATAATTAAAGCATGCCAGACGTAACCTTATCTACAGACATTGACGCATTCCTTAAAACAGCGAATGACGCAGCTGCTAGAACCGAGCTAGGTTTAGGTAGCGCAGCCGAAGCCGCAACGGGGGACTTTGCCACAGCAGCCGAAGGAATATTGGCTGGCACAGCACTGCAACCAGCAGACCCGACTCTCGAGTCAGTCACAGACAACGGAGCGACCACGCTCAACGACATCCAAGTCGGAAGGATTGTTACTGCTGGTAATACACTTGGCCCTGTTGCGACTGCGGTTGATTCTATTGCCATAGGTGGAACTGGAAACTCGGCAACTGGCCCACAATCTGAAGTGCTTGGTGGTGGAGGCTCTTCTGCTACTGCCACGGGATCCACTATTGTTGGAGGCAACTCCTCAAACAACTCTGGAAACTGGGCGATTATAGCAGGTGGGAGAAATCATACAAATACAGCGGGAGCGCGATCAGGTATATTGGGAGGCGAGTATGCCAATGTCACCCACGCAGATTCATCTATGCTGTCGGTAAGAGGCACTAATATAGCAAACAAAGAAAGCCAAGCTGTTCAGACAGCCCACGTTGATAACTTGCACATTTTCGAGGGCGGCTTCAAAATGCCAACAGGAGCAACTGATACTTACGTTCTTACTACTGATGCAACTGGTGTAGGCACATGGCAAGCTGCTGGTGGCGGTGGTGGTCAAGTGGATAGTGTAGTTGCTGGAACGAACGTCACAATTGACAACACTGATCCAATTAATCCAATCATTAGTGCTGCTGGTGGCGGTGGCGGCGGTGGCACAGTTCAAAACGTCAACCTATCTATTGAACCCACAGATGAAGGCACGACGGCTGGAAACGCAAGAGGTGCTAACGCAGTTGATTTGCAGACAGACAGAAATGCAGCTACACAGGTGGCAAGTGGGAATTACTCTGTAATTGGCGGCGGAAACCGCAACATGAGTGTTGAGTCTTATAATACGATTGGTGGTGGTTATGCTAACACAGCATCTGGACTGTATGGTATAGGTAATGCAACCGTCTCTGGTGGTGCTCAGAACACCGCTTCAGCACCGTGGTCTACAGTAAGTGGAGGAGCTGTCAACACATCATCTGCTTACTATAGCGTAGTCGGTGGTGGGATGGGCAACAACGCAACGCAATTTTGGTCTACAATAAGTGGTGGATACGGCAACACGGCAAGCGCCATGTATTCTTCGATTCTTGGCGGAAGCCAAAACACCGCATCTGGCACTTACAGCGCAGTCCTTGGTGGGCAATCGAATAACATTAGCGGCAGTTATACAAAGGCAATGATCGTTGGCAGTAACATCACAGCAGACAGAACTAATTGCACATTTGTAAGCAACCTGTCTATCAAGTCTATTCCAACGTCAGCTACTGGACTCCCTGCTGGCTCGGTCTGGAACAATGGCGGGGTGCTAAATATTGTTTAGACAGAACTTCTTATTACCTCCAACCATAATTAAACCGTGCCAGACGTAACCGTATCAACCGACATAGACAGCTTCCTCAAGTCTGCCAACAAGGCCAGCGCCAGATCCGCACTAAACTTGAGCACAACACCCCAAGTAGCCAGTTTCAGTGCTAACACCATTTCATTTGATGCAAGCGTAAGCCCCAACGCAACAGTGCAACTCTCAGCTGATGCCACTACTTTGACAATCAGTAACGCCAGCGTTGGTGATAGTGGATTAATAGAGATAACACAGGATGCTACAGGTGGGTATGTGCTCAACCTAGCCGCTGGGGAGCTCGTGCTCGCGGGAGATCCCGCAGACATCGCTAGTATCACCCCATCGACAGGAGTAGGTACCCTTGGATGGTACAAGCATGATACAGGAGGCTCAGATTTATACCTATACATCAGCGATGTGACTTAATCATATGAAATATATACTAATACAGACCGACCCACTTAAGCTAAGCTCCCAGAGTGTAGGTGGATTACCACGCACAATCTCAAGGGTCACACCACCCCCAGCAACGCCGAATGGCTATGCTTACGTAGAGGATCAAGAGTTTCCTGCACAAGAGCCATCGGCAGGGAAGCAGTGGGCGAGAAACCTTACCGCTGAAGCCTATGGATGGATTGAGCAGGATGCACCAGAACAAGAGCCAGAGTGGTATGAGCTAACAGCTTGGCGAATCAGAACAGTAGCTAAACTAACACCATTCGGAGATGGGGTGCTTATGGATTCTGTTGACTTAGCCATTGCGGCTATTGCTGATCCTGCCGAGAAAGCTGTTGCAGAAGAGGTGTTTTATCATGGTAACACACTACGCAGGGATTCTGTTCTTCTAACTACAATGGCAACTGGCTTAGGGATTGATGACCTAACATTAGATGGTATTTTCGAGCAAGCATATGCGATTGAGGTTTAATGAGTGTCAACTTTCCAATATCATTAGCTGGTAAGAGAGGTGGAATCGATCTTAAAGAAGGTCTTGTACATTGGTGGGAAGATGGTGACAAAGTAGACAAGGTAGGCGGTATAGCCACTATCGGTGGATTGCGAGGATCTAAAAGTTTAGCTCCACCAGCTCCCTTCACCGATACATTCAACCCTAGTAGAGATCCAGGTTCAATTACATCACATATGAACAACCCTGCTACTGATTTTGCATCCTACACAATATTCGCTTTGGCGGGGAGGAAAAGTGTTAATGCTTATCGAAATTGGGCTGGTACAGGATCTTCAAACGTAGGGGACAATATCAAAGAGGCGACAAGTCAAAGACTACAGGTGAGTGCCTCAAGCAGTTCGTTTAGAAATGTAACACACACTAATCAACAATGGGACACATTCGTGTTTTCTAAGAGCGGGTTTGAAATGAAGGTTTATAAAAATGGAATTCTTACCAACACGATAACTGGCACAAGCAACCCATATACAACTTGGTGGAGGTGCTGGGATTGTCAGCAGACAGCTTTCGCAATTTGGGGTAGGGCTAATATACCTTGGACACAAGAATATGCAGATGCGTTCCACAATGGGGGTAGCTATGTACAATACGCAAATCTATAATTATAAACTTAAACTTTCCGATATAGTTCACAGTATAAAAAACTTGAACCCCCGACCCTGTATCCTACACTGTGAGTCATGGAAAAAGAAATACATTTCGTGTGTGGCTTGCCCCGTAGTGGCAGCACCTTGCTTTGCAACCTATTAGCGCAGCACCCAGACGTTCACGCAACACCCACCAGTGCGTGTCACGAATCATTGTTCGTGCTACGCAATTCATGGAACCAGTGGCTAGAGCATAAAGCAGCTAAGGACTTAGCAGATGATAAGAACCTACAGCGTGTGCTACACGCCATGATTCACGCATACCACGATACCGATAAGCCTGTGGTTATAGATAAGGGCAGGGGTTGGACTAGCCTACTGGAACTGGCTGAGTTTGCACTAGGCAAGCAAGCAAAGGTGCTTGTTCCTGTTCGCAACATTAGCCAGATTGTAGCGAGCATGGAGAAGCTACATCGAAAGTCTGCACACAACAAGCAGGATCGTGGGGACTATATAAATGCCCAAAC
>Ga0206123_10004913_pt1 | contig 10269 bp, 11 predicted proteins | sample Helgoland_Spring_2_FD_160086 | JGI IMG/M metagenome (GOLD analysis project Ga0206123, IMG submission 160086) | Pelagic subsurface seawater microbial communities from Kabeltonne, Helgoland, North Sea - Helgoland_Spring_Bloom_20160316_1 | ecosystem: Environmental > Aquatic > Marine > Epipelagic ... | reverse complement strand
TTACTTTGTTGTCAGCTAATCCGTTACAAGCAACAACTTTTACACCATCAAAATATTGGATGTCGATGTCTTGGTTGTTTCCTTGTGCGTTTACACCAGCAGCTCCTAAACCTCCAGCTTGAAAACCACCTAAAGCTCTTTTGTAAGCTCTAAAGATGTTCTGAGATACATACATAAATAACTCATCGTTTCCATATAAAGAACTTGGAATAGCATCTACAACTTTTCCTAACTCAGCAATTACATTTGCAGCAGTTACTGCTTCTCCAGTAATCTTTTTTGCTCCAGTATGTCCAGCATCAGCAGCTAATAAAGTTACGAAACCATCAAAAGCACCAGCTCCATCAGTTCCACTCCAGATATCTTGCTCTGTTTTTTGTGCTACCTTCTGAGAGATTCTTCCGATAAAGTAATCAGAGAAAGTTTTAGGTAGGTTATCATGAGAACTGAAACCCATTGATTCAGCTTCCCAATCAGAACGGAAGTTGTTTACACATAATTCAAGATTTACTTGAAGTTGTTTTGGTTCGATTACTCTTTCAGTCAACGTTACAGTTGATGTATCAGAGAAATCACAAGTAGCATTAGCAGTAATACCATCGATTGATACCACTTTTAATACTTCTTTAAATTTTACATTTGGTTTTACTTCGATTAAACCATTTGCGATTGTGTTACCACTTAATAGAGCTGCTGAAACGTATTTTCCAGCAAATTCTCCAGCATAAGTGGAAGTAATACTTGTTGTTGTAGCCATTATTTATTTATTTATTGCGTTAAAAATTCTATTTATTGTTGTGTTCTTATTCCCTCTTTGAGAATAAAGATTTAATTCTTTATTATCAGATGAGTTTTCTGGAGTATGTGTAATTCCTTCTACTTCTGATAACTCTACTTTTTCTTCAACTACTACCTCTTCTGCAACTACTTCTGTTTTAGAAAGTTTTAGTTCGTTGATCTCAGTTCTTAGTTTTTCAATTTCTGAGAAGAACATTTCTTCTGATATTGATTTAACTATTTTTTTAGGAGTAGCTTCTTCCGTTGCTAACTCTTCTTCTGCAACTGGTGCTTCTTCTGCTGGTGCTTCTTCTTCTGCACTTGCTTCTTTGATTTCTCCAATTACTCCTTCTTCTGATACTACAATGGTTTTGCCTTCTGCTTCGTACTCTCCAACTGGTACTGGTACACGATCCTCGTCAGCAACAACGAAAATTTCTGCTCCAGCTTCAAATACTTCAGCTTCTAAGACTGCACCATTATCTAGCGTCATTTGCTCTAGCTTCACTTGTATTCCAAGTAATGTACGAGCCTTGTTTAATAATGTTTTTTCTGCGTTCATGTATATATAATAAAATTTAGTTATGATTTTGTGTTTTCGTTTTTAACTTTCTTCAGTTTTTCTTATTTTACCGATGCCTTGCTTCCAATATTCAGGAGTTTTACAATCTTTTTTTGTTTCTGTTTTACACTCTATTGAGTAGGTGTTTTTACATTTACAATAAACTGCTCTCATTAGGATAAAAGTTTTTTAAGTTCTGCTAATTGCTTTTCTTCTAAATCTTCTTTTAACTCTTCATTAGGTCTTTCCATTTTATCTGCGAAATAACCTTCAATTGAAAAACCTTTTACTTTACCAGTCTTTACATAGTTATTCCAAATCTCATCATTCTCAACTTTTACACTACCCATCCAAGTACCAACTGGTACATCTAAACCATATAAAGCAGTCTTGTCTTTTTGTTTATCTTCTACGATCCAAGATTCAACAAGTGTTAAATCTTTTAATTGGTCTTTGTGTTCTAGTGTTGCTTCGGATTGGTTTCCGTTTTGTAGATATAGCTGAGATGCTTTTGCTATTGTCTTTTCAGAAAAGAATATATAGTACTCATCTTCTCCAGACTTTCTGTAAATAGGTTTCTTAGGTATAAGTAAAGCACCCATTAACAAACGCTTCTCTTTGTTTATTTCAGCAAGTTTTATTTCCTGGTTGTTAAGTGCAATAAAATCTGATTCAATTGCTGGATTTTCAACAACAGAAATAGCTTCTACTCCGATTGCTTCTTCATCATCTAAAATAAGTTCTATTAGCCTCATGTATATATAATTAAAAAGTTAATACTTTTTGTATTTTTAGTCTCCTAAACTTGCATCATCAATTATATTCCTATCCATACTCTGAGCAGTTGTTACATCGTTTGCTACAACATAGGCTTGTACTGGTTGTTGTGATTGCCCTCCAATAGCAGATGCTAATTGGTCTGTGGAACTTGCACCAACTACATTAAATGCTGGAGGTATTGATAAAGCAGCTTGTGATGGAGTTATACCACCTCCACCTCCACTTCCACCTAAACTAGAAGCAACTGTTTTTGTTTTTTTTGTTGCAGAAATAACACCACCAATAATTGCAGCAGCACTCGCAGCATAACCAATTAATGCTGGAATAGCTGCTGGAAATCCTAGCTTTAAAGTTTTAGCTAAACCAGTAGCAACAGACGAACTACTCTCTGCACCATCTAAGGTTGCAGTTGTAATTGCTTTAGTTGCTTTTGATTTCATTACACCTAAATCAATAAGTAACTCTTGTGCTGCTAAAAGTTGTTTACCAATTAAAGCAGCTTTACCCATCGCTGATTCTGCACCAAATATAGACTGCAAATCATTTAAAGCTTGGTATTTTGCAGCAGTCTTTTTTTGTTCTAACTCTATTTCTTTATCTACTTTTAATTGTTTTGTTTCTAAATCTTCTTGTGCAAAACCATCATTTACTTCCTTTAATTGTGCATTGTAATCTTTTTGTAAAGCAAGTAATCTTTCTTTCTTTTCTGCATCATCAGTAATTTCTTTTTCTATTAAAAGTTTGTTTGCTTCAAATTGTTGCTCTAGCTCTAATCTTTCTCTGTCTCTTTCAGATTTACCAAAAAGAGCAATCTCATTCATTATTTCTTTCTGCTCTCTTAGTAAAGAATTTGTGTTTGTTTGTTGCTCACTTCTAAAACCAGTTATCTGTGCTTCAATACCAGCCCTTTCATTAAGTGCTTCTTGATATGCTTTTTGTAATTGTATGTTCTCTTTGTTTTTATCTAATTCTGCTTTAGCAGATGCGACTGCAATATCAGCGTTTTTAAGCATTGCTTCTTCTTGCTTGTCTAGTATTTTAGCAAGTTCTTCGTTAGCTTTTATTCTTTCTTCAATACTTTTACTTTCATCGTCTCGTATTTGTCTTTGTTGCTCTGCTTGTCTGTCATACTTTTCAATTAATCCTTGATTTTTTACTGATGCTATTTCAGCAGCTTTTGCTAACTCTACATTGCTCTTTGCAGCTTTAATTGTTTTCTTAGTGTATTCTGTTATTGTTTCAGCTACTGCTTCAAAGCTATCATCAACACCAGTAACAACATCAACTGTTTGTTTACCAGCTTCCTTTATTGTATCAAATGCAGCACTAAACTCCCCTCTAACTAATTGCCCAAGAGATTTACCAACCAATCCAAATACTTCTAGCAGTTGATTAAACCTATCAATTAAACCTTGCTTTATAATGCTTCCAAGTTCAGATATCTTCTTTGCAGGGTTTTCAAAAATATCCTTAAAGAATCCAGTTATTGTTCCTAAATTTTTATCTATAAAACCAACAAAATCATTAAAAGCAATATTTACAGCTTCAAATGATGTATTGAAGAAATCAGCAACCTTTTGATTCTGCATAAACACTTCTTTCAACATAGTAAGTCCAGCAATTAATAATCCAATACCAGCTGCCTTTATAGCTTTACCAATTCCTTTTATACCTTTCGCTGATTTGCTAGAAGATTTCTCTACTTCTTTTAAAGACTTAGCGGTATTTTCATTTGATTCTGTGGTTGCTTTATTAATGTCTTGTATTGCATTTACAACATCTTGTAAACTTGCTTCTGCTTTGCCAGTTTTAGCTTCTAATTCTACTACTACTTTCTCCATTCTCTTTTTATTAATTCTTTAAAACTATCTGGAAACTTGTTCTTTCCTTTTGCTATTTGTACTATCTCAGATTTACAATCTGTATCTCTTAGTAACTCTAATATTTCTTTTATCATTATGACGTTGTTGCATTAAAAGTTGTTGTTGTTGATACATTACCATTAAAGTCTGTTGCAGATACTCCAAATGCGTAAGTTGTTCCACTTGTTAAACCAGTTATTGTTACGCAATAAAATTCTTGTAATGGTGTTGCTGATACTCTTTGTATAAGTACACCATCTTGATAAACAGAGTAACTTTTTACACCCACTCCACTACCATCACTTGATGCTGCCCAACAGAAATTAACTGTACTTGTTCCAATAATTGGTGTGCCAATAACTGGTGCAGTTGGAGGTGTTGTATCTGAAGGTATTGCTGGAGCTGGAGGTGTATAAATATCATTCAACAACTCTAAATCAGATTTACCAGTAAGCATATTTGTTTTAATGCTATTGATCTTGTAAGTAGTACCACTAATATTGAATCTATCTGCTAGTGTATAATTAAGTAATATTCTTAAAGGTAAATATGCAGTTACTTTTGTTAGTCTGTTTGTTACATCAAATACGTCAGAAATATAATCACTATGGTATGCCTCAAATAAAGTATCTGTAAAATCATTTGTTGCAGTATATTCGTTTATCTCATTGTTAAAGTTTATATTATACTTGCTTGTTGATGATGATAATGCAACACTATTTGAGGCTACATTATATAGCGTTACTTCTGAATGGCTACTTGTAGTATCTAAAAAAGATATGCTATTACCACTATTTAAAATTGGATAAAATAATAAGGGCTTACCATAGTAAGGAGCTTGGTTATCATCTACAAAAAACCCATACTGAATTGATGTTAAATCACCTGTATTTGTATCTGGTAATCTTTCATAAAGCATTTGTGAGAATGGTGTTTTAACTTTGTATATTTTACCATCTAAATTTTCTCCACTTGTGTATTCTGTCTTTGCCCAAGTCTTATTGAATAGTTGTGAATGTTTAGCAGCTAATAATGTTTTTGTATCTCCATGCTCAAACGTTATTTCTTTAAATGGTAAAGCAACATTAACAGAGCTTTTACTTCTATCAACAAACTCTGTTACATCATAAGAAACACCACCAGCATAATAGTTATCTAAAGTCTTTACAATTACTTCATCTGTATCATTATCAATATAAGATGTTAGATTAAACATTTTAAAAATACCAGTTAGAAAGTCTATTATTTTTAAGTCTGGTATCTGTTGTGTGATAATAAAATCAAAAGAATTTGTATGAGAAAATGCAGCAGATGTATAAGTATTAAACACTTCTAAACTAGCTAAAAGTCTATAACCAATATCCCAAGTAACTTCTGAGAATGTGATATTCTGAGATGATTGGATAATAACATTATAACTTCCTTGTGATGTACCTAAATCATCTTTTGTTATATCTAAATCTCCAGTTACACTTCCACTATTGTAAATTTGTGTTCCGTTTAATTGTACAGAAACACTATAAGAAAAACCACTTGTTGTTCTTAGTTTTAAATCTAATTTAGTATATCTATCTGGAGTACCACCAACATATAAGGTTGATGTATTTGTCATTGTTGTAACAGTTACACCTACATTTGTAGTAGCCCAAGTATTAACCAAAGATTCTACTTCTGTTGCAGTTGGAGATTCTACATAACCTTTCTTTCTATGCAGCCACATAAACAAATTGTAGTAAGGTGTATTTGTACTTGTAAAGAAATCATCACTAAAAGAAATATTATATCTTGTTTCTATTGCTTGTATAATAGTGTCAATTCTTATTGCAAACTTTAAATCATCCCAAGATACTCCGTGATGATGAGATGTGCCACCACCACTTTCATACCATAAATTTTTCGTACCCTCTCCGTGCGTACCATCTTCATAATACAACCTTTCTGTATGTGTTATTAATGGTGCTATAATATCGTTTGATGCTGGATTTGCTTGTAACTTTGATTTTACATTAGCAGCATTGTAAACAAGTGTGTTTGAATTTAAGTCAAGCAAGGCATTAAGTTTATCTTCTCCAAGTAAGTCTTTTAATGTAACTGTATTACCAGTAAACCTAACCTTGTATGAAGATGGTACATTGTTTTTTAAATCAACACCCTCAAGTTTTATTTTACCTTTCTTAAATTTTAAGTGATTTAATTCTAAGGTTGCACTTACTCTACTTCTACCATCGAAACCATTTGTAATACTATTGTTATAATAGTGTTTAAATATTTTATTATTCTCTTTTGTTGCTGGTAATGTGAATGTCTTTGAATAGTCTGTAAACACTTTCTGAACGTCTTTTACGTTCTGTATCGTTTGTGTTAGTACAACACTTTCATCATCAAATAAATCTACTCTCTGACCTTCTATGTATAGTTGTATTTTTTGCATTTATCTTATGTCATTTAAAACATTGTAAGAATTATCAAACTCAATTGTGTATTCAACAAGTCTATCATTTACACTTGTCTTGTATGTAATATTGCTTGTCTTTATATTGATAGGATATACTTGATTACTTGAGTTTGTGATCCATACCTTCTCTGATAACATCATCTGCTTAAACACCTCGTTGTATGATTCATTTACAAAACCACTACTTAAAGAAACTGATTCGTTTGCTACGATATTGAAATCTCTTTTTGTGTGATTGTAGGTACTATAGGTGTTGCTTGATGTTAAAGTGTTTGCTTTGTAGCTTTCTCTTTTAGTAGTCATTTTCTCAACTGACTTTTTAAAGAAATACAAATCTTGTAACACTCCAAACTTATTTATAAATGTTGTCTTGTATGGTGTGAATCTACACTCACTTAATTGTGATATTTTTATAGTTGATGTTTCTGCACCAGCATCTCCAGTATATTGTATTGTTGCCTTTACTGCTTGGTTGTCATCAAAAGTTGTGTAAACTACTTTATCTTGTGATTGGTCTGATAAAGTAAATGTTTCAGAATCTAATATGCCATTATCTGAATCGTAAATTTTAGCAGTTACACTTCTATCTGTTTGAACTGGTATCTTTATCTCATCCCCAGAATTTATAAACATTTCGTTGTTGCTCATTAACAAGCCTTCATATTCAAAAGAATAGTTTGCACCATCTTCAAAATAACCATAGCTATCAAATGCTAAGTCTGTACTTATTGTTTGTGACAATTGTACACCATTACCATCTTTTGCAGTTAGTATTGTTCTTACCCATTTACAAGATTGTTCAGCAGAACCATCATAATCTCCATTAAAAGTTATATCTAAATAATCCCTTATAAGCTCAGATATTTCAAAAGATATTTTAGTTGTGTTTAGTATTATCTTTTTACTTAAAGAATATGTAGGTGTACCACTATATCCAGTTGTTTCATTACCAGTATAAATCTCTATATCTAAAGTAGCAGTTGCTAGGTTAGCATTTGATACAGATAAAAAGTGAGGACTTCTTGTATTAATTATTGCCATTCGTTGTAAATTTTAGTAGTTCTTCAACATCTAATTTGTATGCTTCTATTATGTCTTTATCTAAATTCTTAAATGCTTTCTCAAATGGCTTAGTAAAAAACAAACTTGGTTTAACACCCTTGTTGTAAATACTTCTTGTAATTAAAAAAGCAGTAGATTCATAACTCATAAACCTACCAGACTTTCTGTCTCTAAACTGAAACCTTTTTCTTCTTACCCATTTATCAATACCCTCTGTTAATCCTCCTTTTTTACCTCTACCACTTCCAAACTTAAAAGGACTATTAGGAGCTTTATTACTTGATGTCTTTCCTTTTACTCCTTTGTCTTGGAATAGACCATAATCTTCCATCAAGAAACTTAAAGAAAAACTATTTGGACTTACATTTAATTTATGGTCTAAACTATTATAGAGTTGTTTAGTATTATTCTTAGAGCCATAAGGAGACTTCCCCTTTGTTAGATTCGTTCTTGATTGTTGAATAACATACTTAGCAAATCTGTTCAGCTCTTGTTGTACGTTCTTTAACATATATCAATATCGTTATTTACAAGTACATCAAATGTCATTGCCCAACCAGCCATCTCATTCTCGAAACGATCGTAGAAAGGTTCTAAACTTGGATTACCATCTAACTGGTATAAGTCTTGGTGTAATGTACCCCCTCTTAAAACTTGTGCTAGTTTATTAAGTACTGCTAATTGTGTGTTAAGTATATCCTGCTCATTGTCGTTACCTACAAAAATATCTACTACTGCTTCTTTTGAAACGTCTACAATATCCATAGACAAAACAGACATACTAAAACGCAATACATTATCCTCGTTGTTTACATTATTTACAATGACATGTGATAAAGGAAATATAGTTTGTTTGCTTAAATCAATTTTAGTGATATCTCCAGTAGTAACTGTATTAACATTTACATCTGCTAAGAGCTGATTCTTTATTGTTTCTGTTACTTGATAAAACCCCTTCATTAGAACTTACTTTTTATTTGTTGTGATTCCAACTCTGCTTTCTCTTTCATGAATGATAACATTGTAAAGCATTGATGAATATTTAGTTTAGTGATATCTTCAAATCTTGTAATATCTCCGTTAGCGAGACCATAAATTGATTGATACCAACCCCATTTGTTTCCGAAGTTAGCTGCTCTTGAAACTCCTCCACCTCCTCCAGATTGGAAGAGAGAATCGTATGCTTCGACAATTCCAGTCCTAAATTGTAGAAAAAAAAAAGAGATCCTAATGCAGCATCTAATGGCATATCTAACATCTTCTCTGGATTGCTTGTTGTGTATTCTTCTATGTTGTATTTGCCTACCTTACTTGTTACAATTGGTCTGTACAATACATTCATAGCTATATGCATTGATTCCCATTTTGTAGCATTGTTATCTAAGTCTACATACTCTCCTAAAGACATTTCGTCTAGGTCTGGTATGAAGCCATACTCTACACCATTTAGTGTAAACCTTTCAACGTGATTAGGTTTTACTTCTAGCATACTATTAAGAATGTCTATAATAGCAGTAACACTAACCATCTTTAATTTATAGCTATCTGATAAAGGTATTCCACAGAATATCTCTATCATTTTAGCATCCAAGAAATTACCCTCTGGATTCTCTTCTGCTATCTTTAAGAACTTTTGGTATTGTCTTAATGTAATCTCACTTAGTGATGTTGGTACGTTTATTTCTATCTTCATTAAATAGTCTTTTATATATAATGAAAAAAGAGACCTATTTTATGAAATAAGGCAAACTATTTTCATAAGCCTTTGTAAGTAATAAGAAATGTTGAGGTTTACTTGGTAGTGATATCCTTACTTGTTTGTTTGTTCTATGGTGTATAAAGCATTCAACAACTGCTATCATTTGTTCATTGCTCATTACCTTATAAAGTATTTACCCTTGTTTGGATTCTTTAGCTGAGAAGATATTGCATAACGTGCTGCATCTACACAATGGTTAAAAGCATCAATAGGTTTGTTAATAGTATTCCCTTCTCTGTCTTTCATCCAAGTATAAGATTGCAACTCTTTAATTAAGTTCTTGCTTCTGCTTGTTACAAAGATTTTGTTCTGATTGATTAGATTGATACCATATACAATTGAATCTTTCCCTTTAGTACATGGTAATACTTTATGCTTGTAAGTTCTTAGTTCAGCTATTGATTTAGGTTCTGCTGAATCTGCATAGACTACCTCTGTTACATCGTGTTGCTTTAACAGATTTGAGATATCTGTATTTAGTAGTTTCTTTTGGTAGAATACCTCATCAAAGATATATGCATCATTGTATTTGTATAAGCCTATTAAAGTTGTTGGATCGTTACTATAACCAAAGTCCATTCCATAGCAAAGTAGTCTTGCTTCTTTTGGTAATGTTATTTCTTTCCAGTCTGTGATACATACACCATCTAAAGAACCTATCTGACCAAGACCGTACACTTTCCACCAATTACTCCAATAGGTAGAATCTTTTGCTTTTGCTTTTGCAGCTTCTATCTCTTGAACTATTGTATCTGGTAGAGCTTCATTATCTAAGTAGGTAAGAGTTATAAAGTCTGCATCTTCTTTACCAGCTACTTCTTTGTGTGCCCAAAAGTTTGCAGTTGGATTAAAGTCAATCCATATATCTCCTGATGTTCTTATTGATAGTTGGTTGTATGCTTCAAAGGGTACATTGTTTGCTTCATTAACATACAATACATTTCTTCTAGCTCCTCTTAGTTTATCTGGTTGTTCTACTGAGAAGAACTCTATATAAGAACCATTGGTAAAG
>Ga0206123_10004912_pt1 | contig 10270 bp, 8 predicted proteins | sample Helgoland_Spring_2_FD_160086 | JGI IMG/M metagenome (GOLD analysis project Ga0206123, IMG submission 160086) | Pelagic subsurface seawater microbial communities from Kabeltonne, Helgoland, North Sea - Helgoland_Spring_Bloom_20160316_1 | ecosystem: Environmental > Aquatic > Marine > Epipelagic ... | reverse complement strand
GCCCGCTCCGAATGCGGCCCTCCGAACGCGGCCGCTCCTGACACTGCACTCGACGCTGCGCTGAGTCGCTCCTTGAGAACGGGCCGCGTTCGGATGAAACACCCAGTACCTCTTACTCAGTCTATCTAAATGATGTTTTTCGTCGAACGCCGCTTAAGTAAGTGCCATTCGGGTCTGATGGTAATTCGCATGTATACTGTACTTTGCTGGCATGGTATCGCTGCTACCGGCCTTCCCAAACAAGGAAAAGCCCTTTATCAATTTTGGCAGGCGCTCGAGGCTTCCCAAGCAAATCGGCTATTCTTTGCATCACCGGTTGCCGCTTCTGCCGAATCGCTGGTACGATCAATTTACAAACTCATTAAAGGCAGACACTGATGGCGAAATATATTCCCCCTTCCCTGGATTGGGTTAAGAAGCAGGTTGACCTGTATGAAAGCAGCGGTGGCACTGAGGGTACAACGCTCCTCGATACCGGCATGCCCTGCATTATCGTGACACATACGGGTAATAAAACAGGTGGCACAAGGAAAATACCGCTTATGCGGGTTAAGGTCGATGACAGTTACGTCCTGGTAGGCTCCATGGGAGGACAACCTAAAAATCCTGTTTGGGTCTACAACCTCAGGGCAAATCCCGACGTCGAGATCCGCGATCAGACCGTGGTAACAAAAATGAGGGTGCGTGAAGTCAGCGATGAGACCGAGCGCAAAAAGCTCTGGACGGCCAGCGCTGCGGCATACCCTCCCTATATTGACTATCAGGCAAAAACCACCAGGAAAATACCGGTGTTCCTGGCGGAACCGATCTGAGCCACCTCTGCGGTGACATATCGTCCTCCTGAAGCTGTTACTATTATTGATCAAAACGCGACAATCAGAATTTCGTGAAAAATAACCCCTGCAAGCGAGAGTCCAAATGGCCAATGACCTGTCCCGACGCGGATATGACGCCCTAAATTATCAATTTTCAGACCAAATCCCTGCGCCTGGCGAACTGACCGAAGTAGCCGATGGGGTTATGTGGGTTCGTATGCCAATGCCCGGCCGACTGGATCACATCAATGTGTGGCTCTTGCGGGACAACGATGGCTGGACCATTGTCGATACCGGATTGAACCGAAAGGACGTACAGCAACACTGGCAACACATTTTCGACACCCATTTGGAAGGTAAGCCGGTGACAAGAGTCATCGCTACCCACCTCCACGGCGACCACACAGGTAATGCAGGCTGGATCACCCGCAAGTGGGACTGCGAGCTGTGGATGAGTCGAAGCGATTTTTATATGTGCAAGGTCATGGCTGCTGACGGTCCCTCTGATGTACCGGAAGATGCCATCCGATTCTACAGGCGGGCAGGTTTCACTGAAGAACGCCTGGATCGATACCGGGAACGCTTCGGACAATTCGGTGCGAATATTTCTCCGCTTCCTGCGGGCTATCGTCGTGTCAAGGATGGCCAGTATATTGAAATTGGTGGCCGCGAATGGCGGGCAATTATCGGTCGTGGACATTCACCGGAACATATCTGCCTTTACTGCCCCGAACTCAAGCTTATTATCGCCGGAGACCAGATACTCCCCACAATTACCCCCAATGTAAGTGTCAATCCCGCAGAACCCATGGCGAACCCGCTTCGCGACTGGCTGACATCATGCGACAACTTCAGACAGCAATTGCCGCCAAATTTATTGGTCCTGCCCGCCCATGAGAATCTGTTTATCGGGGTGCATGAACGACTTACCGCCCTGATCGACTGGCATGAAGTGGCCCTTGAAAAATTATATGATCTTTGCGAAACCCCGAAGCGCGCGGTTGATGTGTTTCCTGCCATCTTTAAGAGTGAAATTACAGATATGAGCTTTTTCCCGGCGACGGGCGAATCGATTGCACATTTACACTGTGCACTGGATCGGCGCATGCTGACGGTTGAGGAAGACGAGAACGGCGTTGCCTGGTGGACCCAGGCTTAGGGATCTGACCTGGCGATTTGAAGTAGCGCGAAAACTTTCCAAAGTAGAATAGCACTTATTTATGCCGCGTCTACATTCAATCAGGTCTGTCCAGCATTAGGAGACGGAACTCCATTTCCACGCCCTGGCTAAGCGGCCCTCAGGGATAGACTTGCGAAAAACTCACTAGCTCGTCCCTGGGTTGACGCGAACCTTGTCCATCGCAACTCGCACAATGCCATCGATTGTTCTCAGGGTTTTGCTCAAGGTGACAAAGGCAACCGTGATAATCACCAGCGCTACGCACGCCCCCAGAATTGCGTAGGCAGCACCGACGTGATCTGCCGCAACCGCCATTGGAAAAACGCCAAGAGGGGTCAAACCAAATGACATCATCATGAAGCTACTCATCCGCCCCCTCACATTATCATCCACCAGTATCTGCACCGTTGCGTTGTTAACCGTCTGAAATGCGCTTGCGCAAAGATTTGCCAGTACCAGTGGCAGCAGGGCCAGATAAAAAATACGGGTCTGGGTAAATATGGCGAGGAAAAACGCAAAGCCAATCGCCGTCAAAATCATAAGGCGAAGCCTTTCGGACTTGTCACCCCGTCTGGCGATCCAGATAGCCCCGAGTACGCCGCCGACACCCCCTGCTCCCATCAAGATACCAAGTCCACTCTCTCCCGCCTGCCAGTTTTGCTCCACCAACATGACCAACAAATTCTGAAAAGGCATCGCCAGAAACATCGGCACCAATCCAAACAACAGGCAAACCATCACCGGTTTGTTACTTTTCACATACTGGAATCCATAAATAATATCAGCCAGTAAAGGCTTCTTGCCGCCTTCCGGTTGGACTGCAGTATTGCGCTTGACAAATAACATGCAAAAGACTGCAGAAGCATACAAGCCGGTCGAAACGATATAGGCAGCAATAACTGAAAACTGTGCAATGATGATACCCATCAGCGCCGGCCCGGCAACCCTGCTCAAATTCATGGCCCCACTTGAAATTGCCATGGCACTTTGAATCCGGTCCGGACCAACAACATTAACCGTGATGGCCATTCTGGCGGGCATGATAAAAGGGAATGCACAACCAGCAACAAATGCCGTACACAGCAAATGCCAAAATTCCAGCTTGCCCAGCAACAGGAGACTTAAAATAAAAATTTCATTCCCGGTAATAAGGCACTGACCAATAATAATGAGTTGCCGCCTCTCTACCCTGTCAGTTACAGCGCCACCAATCATCGACGCAAATATCATTGGAACTGCCACAACCAGGTTGATATAAGCTAATGACTGGGCTAGTCCAGTCAAATCCCACGCAAGGATTGTGCGGGTTAATAGTTGGCCTTGCATGGCAAAGAAAAAAGCGACATTACCAAAAAACAGCCACCTGAATTCCGGAATTGACAGTACCGACATGGCACTGGATTTGCGATTGGAATTTTGCGCTGGCAAAGGTGTGATGGCCGTATATCCCCGAAAAATTTAGATGGACCCGATTGAGAGAAGAGCGGACTTTCAGTCTAGTGCTAACCAGTATAACCTAAACAGGAGAAAGTACTATTTAACGCCAGTATCATCGGGACGGTCCGGCATCCCCGGTCATGGACGGCTGGATTAGCGGCTATTCTAATTCACAGGGGTACATTCGAATACTTTCATTGATGAAACTGATACCTTCGATTGAAACAATGGGAAACCCGAGGCATGCGGTGAGTGAAGAAAGCGGGCACCTCAACAGAGTGCTGAACCTGGATGAACTTCAAGCTCTCACAATCGAGTTTCATGCTGGATTGGGTGAATCACTGGGTCAGCCTTATCTGGTGGTAGATCTGGATAAACCCTGTACTGCCAATCCCGATCTTGCCCGGGTTGGAAACTGGTTAAGGCACCAGGCAATGCCCGTTATCGGGCTAGGTGTTTCAGCCATTGGCGGACTAGCGCCTTATGTGGATGTCATCGCGTCAAGTCCCCTGGAACTCGAGCGACTAACCACGCGGATTAATTCAAACCCTGTAAGCTCGGCAGTCCTGGTTCAGGTGCTAAGAACGACAGCGCAAATGCCGATTCAGGATGCATTGACGGTCGAATCCCTGGCATTTTCGACCTTACAATCCGGCGCAGAGTTCCAGCACTGGCTCACCCAATATCGTCAAGATCATCCCGCGGGAAAGCTTGACAGGCCAACAATTGAAAGCGGCAGCAAAGGGATTGAAAATGAAAGCCCCCCTGTACTGCTTTCCTTTCGGCAGGATCATCTGGAGATACTGTTAAATCGACCAGATAACCACAACGCATTCTCAGCTGAAATGCGAGACGCGCTGTTTGATGCGTTCCAACTTGTCGCAATAGATAAGTCGATAAAATACGCAAGGGTTAGTGGACTGGGTCAATGCTTTTGTACAGGTGGGGATCTTGCAGAATTTGGTGAGTTCAACAATGCTGCAGAGGCGCACCTGATTCGTACTTTGAAACTTCCAAGTAGAATACTCGCAGACATTCCAGACAGAATTGAATTTCATTTACATCGCGCGTGTATCGGCTCGGGGATCGAAATCCCTGCTTTTTCCAGCAGAGTTTCTGCCCATCCAAAAACTTACTTTCAGCTACCGGAAATTTCGATGGGGTTAATTCCGGGTGCAGGGGGATGTATCAGTATTCCAGCAAGAATTGGGCGACAACGGACCGCCTGGCTTGCAATCACAGGTAAGAAAATTAATGCAAAAACAGCCCTGGACTGGGGCCTAATCGATTCGATTGAAGATTAGCTCACCACCGCACCAGGTTGCTCTAACCAAATCGCTGGTTAAAATTTTCCTTGCTTCATGCCAGGGCCGAGCCAGCAAACAAAGATCCGCCTCGGCCCCGACGGTAATCTCACGTGCGATGTCCGGTGACGCAAGGCGACCTAAAAACAAACCAAGTGCCAGTTCCGGGCTCAGTGACTCCTCAACGTTGATGGTATGACCGCGACGGGTTTTCCGGCTGACCGCGGCCCTAATTGCACGCCAGGGATCCGGATGTCCAAAAGGGGCATCTGTGCCCGCTGCGACAGGGATACCTGCTTCAGCAAAGCTTCTACAGCGATATAACCAGGAAATCTCCTCCTCTTCCATATCAGTCAAATACTGATCTCCCCGCTCCGCAATAAAATTAGGTTGGGTCACAACAACAACCCCAAGGCTTTTTAATCGACCCAGCAGATCAGGCGGCGCCACTGAAGCGTGTTCGATTCGATCTCCGGGGATAGCGCCCACCTCCTCCAGCACGGCAATACAAAAGACCAGTTCTATCCGGGTTACACAGTGAACCGCAATCGGGCGATTACCAATATGACTGATTCTCACCGCGTCACAGATTTCATCAAACTCGGGCAGATGTGCTTCATGCAGATGTAGCTTGTAGGGACCCATTGCCAAACCACCACCTGACACATCACCAGTTTTTGCCCACTCTTTTTGCACTAACAAACCAGCAATCATTACCCTTTGGAGCAGCTTCCCCGACTTTTGTTGGCTGCGGAAAAAACTTACAATTTCATCCCCGTTTTGAGGTGTCATATCCGTCACAATAGCCACACCATAACTGGCAAGTTCACGACTCACCGCGGCAAGATCCGGCGGTTGACTACCCAGGGCACGCCTCAGCCAGGGATCTTCATCAAATAGCTGCCCCCGATGCCAATCAAAATCTAGCGGGAATGCGACACCGGTCGCATCTAAGCGCGCGATAGCCACTGAATTGAAAACCCACATGCGTCCACCGCGATGTTGAATCCTCACTGGCCTGGCCGGGCCGTGTTCATCAAGCCAGTGCCTGTCAATCAGACCCGCAACTGACTCGTGATAACCGACACCACGCAACCAGCCAGAACCGGTTTTATCGCTATTGAGTACCGCAATGAACTCAGCAGCTGTATTTACCCCGGGTGGACCACACTGGATAGAATTTGATTGCGCAGCGAGGGCAAGCAAATGGATATGATGGTCGGCTAACGAAGGTATCAATGCACCGCCGTGCCCCTCAATGACCTGCTCCCCGGATTCGGCATTAAGGGAACCAATATCTACAATGACAGCATCACATATTCTGACATCAGCAATGCTGACCCGGCGATTATGCTTTCCCTCAGGGTCAAAAATTTCAACCTGTTTTATAAGGATAGTTCGTGAACCTCTTTCATAACCTCTATTGTATGCTCACCCAGGCTGGCAACCCCGCCTTGCGCCAATCTGACGCTATGCTGGATTAATTTCGAACCGGACATTTTCTTCCCGGCATAATTTCTGTTGAGTAGCCCAACACTATTTGGCCATGATTTAAGATCCATGGCAAAGCCGGATCTCTCATCATCCATCGCCTTATGCAAACAATAAGAAGTAACTCCCCGGAGTGAGAGAGCCAACAGCTTACCCCCGCCATTCCGCCAGCTTTGCCAAGCCACCAGGCCAGCATGCAAACCCGTCAATGGATCTGCGATGGCGTCACCCACAAATCCATAATTGCCCGTTGCTTTATACAACAGTGCAGAGAGTCCTGCGGCGGCGGCGGCGTCATCACCGTAGCCGATCCAGTTGTTCACTGGGGCTTCAGAGCCATGACCCGTTATCTGTATCCAGGTGATACCCGGAATATTTCGAACAAACTCCCGGGGGTTGATACCAAGCTGTAACAACGCCCTGGGCCGGGAGGATTCAATCACAATGTCTGCTGTTGCCAATAATTGACGCAGCGCTTTTATTCCTTCCACTGATTTAAGATCCAGCGCAACACTTCGCTTTGCCTGATTGAGTAAAGCGTAAAATTCCTGATTACCTTCCCTGGCACCATCCGGTCGCCCGGTGCTCTCAACCTTGATCACCTCTGCACCCAGTAACTGCAATAGGTGTGAGCAGAGTGGACCCGCCCACAGTGCCGATAAATCCACTACCCTTGGTGGCTTCTGGTCATGCCGGATTACAGGGCTTCCACGAAACAGGTTGTGATAGAAGTCTGTTGGGCCGGTTGGGACAAGGTCCGCTGCCGCAACGGCCAAACCTAGCTCACGGGCTCGATCAAGCAAATAATTCGAAGGTTGGCTGGAGACCAGTTCGCTAACGATATTCCAGGGTTTCAGCGACAAATCATTATGGTCGGGCTTTACGGCGTTAGTCCCAGGCAAGAGGTTGGTTGCAACAACGCATCCGGGATCGTCGAGTCGATCGGATTCAAGCCAGGCATTAACCAACTGCCAGTCATCTGCCCTTGGCAAATTCACCGCAATGACACCGTCACAGGTCGATAGCAATCGACAGGTACCCGCCGCCGTTTGACCAGGAATAAAGCGGAACCGATTGATCAAAGCCCGCTCAAGCAACAGATCCCGCCCATGAACTTCAGGCAAGATCGGCTCTGGACCCAGCCTGCGAATTTTCCGCAGTATATGATCCGCACGATCACCCAGCGGAACCCTAAGATCCACTGGAAACTCCAATCGCCTGACGATACAACCACAACCACCCGAATCGAACTAACATGCCTTACTGCCTTATGGCGAAGGGGCTGAAAATCTGGCCTACAAAAACAGTGCTTTAATCTGCCGGCGGATCAGCTTACCCATATCATTGTAAGGTAGTGCCGACTCAATCAGGATTTGCTCCGGCACGCGTGAGGAGCGCAGCTTGTCACGAACCATTTTTTGCAAATCACCCACATGTGCGTCTGTCCCCGGTTTCAACACAACCACAGCGACCACTGCTTCGCCCCATTCGTCCGAGGGAATACCCAGGACCATCGCATCGGTGACGTTCTCATGGGCCATCAGCACTTCTTCAACTTCACCCGGAGAGATATTCTCGCCACCGCGAACAATGACATCGTCGGCGCGACCAGACAGAAAAAGATATCCGTCTTCATCCAGAAACCCGGCATCGCGAGTTGGGAACCAACCATCACCGTCTTTGGCGTCTCGCTCAATATATTCGCCAGAGACCTGCGGCCCGCGAACGTAAATTTCTCCCGAATGATTATGCCCCAACACATTTCCTTCGTCGTCGCGGATTTCAATTTCAACGCTCGGCAAAGATTTTCCGACAGAGCCGAGGCGTCGATGTATCTCGGGGACATCACTATCATTGGCCAGTCGATGATCTTCCGGGCCAAGCACCGCAATCGTAGAGCTGGTTTCAGTCAGGCCATAAGCGTTGGTAAAATTAACATGGGGAAATGCGATCAGCGCCAGCTTGATAACATTAATTGGCATCTTGCCGCCGCCATAGGCCACAGACTTCAGGGCATCAAGTTTCGGCTTGGTGTCCAGACTTTCTATATATTCCATCACACGGGATAACATGGTCGGTACCACAAACACATTAGTTACCGATTGCCCCTCACAAAGCTGGATCCATGACTCCGGCGAGAAGTTTGGTAATTGGACTATTCGTCGGCCCGCATAGAAGGAACTCAAAATCGCCGAGATTCCTGCAATATGATAGGGAGGCACAGTCACAAGATTCGCTTCTTCCTCATCCGCAGCCATAAACTCAACGCTACCGAGAATATAGGAAACCAGATTCTCATGCCTGAGAATAGCGGCCTTGGGTTGGCCGGTTGTGCCACTGGTAAACAACTGCACCGCAATGGCGTCACCGCCATCTGAAGCTTCCGTTTCTTTTGCATCCCCACTCAGGGTTCCGGCAAGAAAAGCATCGGTTTCAATCAAGTTGGCGATATCTGCATTCTGATATTCCTCCACATGACCCGGATCTGTGATGAGATAAACAGGAGAAATTCTGCCCAGTAATCCGGTAAGTTCTGTCCGGCTCAGTCGGTAATTCAGCGGTACATAGGGTACCCCGGCAATACCCGCACCAAACAAGGCAATGGGGACAGCCGGACTACTAACATCAAGCACTGAGACATAATCGCAGCCACTATCGGTAAACATTCTCGCGGCAGACTGGGCTGCAGAGTAAAGCTCACCGTAGCTGTAATCTTTGTTGGAAGAAGTCAGCGCAATTCTATCGGGGAAAGTTTCCGCAGCCATTTGCAACAACATCGCAATATTCATAGTCTAATCCGACGATGGCAAAGATTTAGCGGACTTTTCGACCAGAGGAACATCTCCGACCGACATAGAGCCAGCGCCAGGTTTCACACACAACAGTTCCATTGTGTCGTCCGCATCCACATAGCGCTTGCCGACCAGACTGCCATCACTAAAAGCCTCATTAATAGTGCCTTTTTCCGGCGCATCAGCTTTTGCATCTATCATACTCGTACCACCGCAGGAAATGTCCGCATCACCGCTGTACTTAATCACCATCACCTCAGTGTCACATACAACGCTCTTCAATCTGGTACCGGGTTTAATTGTGCTCATTACCTAAACTCTCCTGACTTATTTACTTTGACCATACCAAGATTGAGCATAATATCAATTCAGATCACTCCGACAAATATCCATTATTAATAAACAGGCCATGAACCTCTCCCCTCGGCAGTCATGAACTATTTAGCAGCTCGATTAGTCGCCGCATAAATTGCCCAAAATGGTGCCAGCAGATCCCCGGCTACAGCATAATCTACAGCGGCACCCTCGAGATGAGTTTTTTGTACAGTGCCGGATCTGTCGCACCCTCGGTGCCAAGTATCAGCACTCGACTGTTTGAATCCAGTCCCAGCTGTAGTGCTTGTTTTTGGGAATTACGCACGGTAATCAAGGCCCCAAGACCTGCAACGGCGGATTCGCCAGCTTCAATCGAAGGGTCACCTCCAAACCCCTGGGCCAATAACCTCATGGTTTCCGGCACTGAAGTTTCACTAACGGTGAGAAAATCATTTACGCCGGCGCCCAGCACTTCCCAGGCAGCTAAAGATACTTCGCCACAGGCCAGCCCCGCCATCATGGTTTCCAGGCTACCCGTAACAACGGTTGGTTTTCCCCTGCGGGCACTCATTTGCAGGCAGTTCGCCTGTTCCGGTTCTACCACCACAAATCTGGGTCTCTTTTCCTGCCAAAGATCCCAGAAGAAACCACAAACTGACGCGGCCAGCCCACCGACCCCCGCCTGAACAAACACGTGGGTCGGAACCTCACCCGCCAGCTGTTCTGCTATTTCGGCAAGCATCACCGTATAACCCATTATCACGTCGCGGGGAATATCAACATAGCCCGGATAACTGGTATCCGAGATCACCAGCCTGCCATGAATAACCGCATCACCAGCCGCCTGTCGAACTGCGTCATCGTAGTTGCCATCAATCCGGACAATCTCTGCCCCAAGCTGTTGCATCGCGCTGGCACGTCCGCTTGCAACATCTC
>Ga0206123_10004910_pt1 | contig 10273 bp, 7 predicted proteins | sample Helgoland_Spring_2_FD_160086 | JGI IMG/M metagenome (GOLD analysis project Ga0206123, IMG submission 160086) | Pelagic subsurface seawater microbial communities from Kabeltonne, Helgoland, North Sea - Helgoland_Spring_Bloom_20160316_1 | ecosystem: Environmental > Aquatic > Marine > Epipelagic ... | reverse complement strand
TTTCTATTTCAGAAAAACTTTTCTTATTGAGATTAATCAACATTTTTCTTGTTCTGGGATGAATAGGTAAAACTATATCTATATTATTTTCTTTTACAACTTTAAGTAATGAATCGAATATTACTTGTAATCGATTTACATCATCTGTATTTTGATTGCGGTGAATTGTTGTGAGAATAAAAGGTTTTTCTTTTAAACTTAGTTTTTTTAGTATAGTAGATTTTTTATTAGCTATATCAGCAAAATACAAAGAATTATCGTACATAATATCTCCACAGTGAAAAATACCTGGGTTATTGAATGTGAATGGCATTTTATTATTCTTAAAACCTTCGTTAAGAAGATTTATGTAGCCAGTTTTTGTTGGAGAAAAAAGTAGCGAACTAATTTGATCACATAAAATTCGGTTAATTTCTTCTGGCATATTTTTATTAAAAGACCTTAAACCAGCTTCAATATGCACAATAGGCACGTTAATTTTAGAAGCAGCTATTGCACCTGCTAAAGTGGAATTAGTATCTCCATATAAAATAATATATTCTGGCTTTTCTATATCTAAAATATGTTCAATGCCTTTAATCATATCAGCTGTTTGTACTCCATGCTTTCCAGAACCAACTTTTAAATTATAATTTGGCTTGGGAATATCTAACTCTTGAAAAAAGACTTCAGACATATTTTTATCATAATGTTGACCTGTATGTACTATTACCTCATTAATTTCTTTTGAAAATTTATTTTTGATCGCTCTGCTTATGGCAGCTGCTTTGATTATTTGAGGACGAGCACCTATTACAGTTATAATTTTAATCATATCAATTTTATTTAAAATTATTTTGGTATTCAGGATTTTCTATTAAATTCAATGCGCTTTTAGGATAATTTTCTATGAACCAAACCATAAAAGATGTAACATCTATTTTATCTTCCAAAAGCTTATTTTTCCTTTTTTTCCAAATTTTTTGTAGATCATCCTTCTTTAACAATTCTTCAACTCTTTCTAACAAATGATTGAAGTTTTTAGGAAGATAAGCATGGCAGATATTAAATTTTTCCTCTAATTCATTGGGTACAGACAGTTTTCCAGCAAATGTATTACATTTAAGAGACGGAGTTCCTATTATAGCCGCCTCAGTAGTCATAGTTTGACTATCTCCAATTAGCATTTTTGCGTAATAAAGTAAAGAATGTATATTTTCTGGTGTTACTGGTAATCTATATTTTTCAAACTCATCTTCTATTGGTTTTTCTGAGGTAATAAATATCTTTCCATGAGATTTAAGATTGTTTATAAGTTGACGCTTCATGTCTATACTTATTCCTTTGTGACCTATATCATGATGTCCTTTTAAGGAAACAAACCTAAGAACAAAAAAAATTTCTCCTTCTTTTAGACCTATTTTATTAATAACTTTCACGTCAGGAATAAATCTTTTTGGATGTAAGTATGCAAGTTCATGAAATCCAGAATAAAAAATAGTTTTTTTACTCTTTCTATGACCTATTAAAGAACTTGGTGATAAAATAGTGTCAGCAAAAGGATGGGCATATTTAACAAACAAGGGCTGAACATCATCATCATCATCATCAAGTATAATAGATTTCATTTTCGTTAACTTAGAAATATGAGCTAAAGTCATAGAAGTTCCAAGGCCAATTTCAATTTGATTTTTTCTAACTAATTTAAAAATTTTAATATTAAACCTAATTTGGGTTAGGGCTTTTCCAATTAAAGAATCTCTTTTTCCCCCTAAGTCAATATACTTAATATTATATTTTCTTAATAGATCCTTAGCAATTGGAATATCTTTAACAGTTACCCAAATATCATGACCATTTTGAATTAATTGATGGTATGTATTTCTTAATAAGTGTACATGACCCGGATGACCTATATCAATAAGTATTCTCATTATTTAAATTTTGAAATTACCTTTAATCCAAAAACTCCTACTTTATATAAAAATGGATTAAGTATTTTAATATAACGTCCATGTTCTACCAATTGGCCACCAAACTGAAGTTTAAAAGAACGGACACCATAATCTATACCAGGTTTTCCAGCCCCCATGAAATCGACCATCTTTAGACCGTTATTTAATGCAAATTTTATAACCCCCATAATTGCAAGGTGAGTAGGAAAAATTTTTTTATGGTAATTTCTACTACCTGTATAATACAATGTATATATACCCCTTTTTTCAGAAAACAAACAAAAGGCTCCCCCAATTAAATTATCATCATGTTTCACAATAAAAACCTTGCCTAAACTACTCTCATATAAAGATATAAAATAAGACTTAGGGGGTAATGGGACATTTACTCTTTCTTTATACAATTCCTTCAAGTTTTCATAAAGCAAAACAACCTCACTTATATTTTTTGCCTCTGTTACAACAGCTCCTTCCTTATATGAAATATTAATCTCTCTACGCCTATTATATTTCATAGCTGCCAAAATCTTTTCCAAATTAAGATTTGAAATATCTAATTGTACATTGTTGTGTTTTTGGTATTCCCATCCAGAATTTTTATAAATTGAAGAAATACAATGGAAATCAAAATTATTACGAACTTCAAGATAAATTACTTTTCTAGTATATAACCTTGATACTTCATCAATCAAATGCTTTGCATAGATGTTCTTAGAGTCTAAAAGCAATGGACCACCATAAATAATACCTCTTCTAGAAAAATAACTCTTAATTCCTCTTTCTTTTTGGATTGTGATTACCATTAGCCCTTTATATTCTTCATCTATTTCAATTGCAAATACATCTGCAGAAAAACCATCTATTGCATTAAAGAATTTATAAAATTGAGGAGATTGAAATGGGGATGAATATGGGGATGCTCCTAACAGCATATTCCACTTCTCAGTTGATATTTCTTTGTTTTTAATTATTTTCATCTATTTAATCTATGAATTTTCGGAACCAAAGTTCCAGGTTAATCCATTTCCATATTTCTTTGGAAGCATCTTTTTTTCCTTCTAAGTGAAGTTTGTATTGCGATATGGCTATTTCTGAATCAAAATATTTCCTATTCTTAAAGCTTTCAGAATTCAACAATTCCATAATATAATTCTTAAACTTTTCTGTTTTAAACCATTTATCTCTAGGGCTAGTAAATCCTTTTTTATCTTTTCGATTGGCTATCTTTTCTGGAAGAATGTTTTTTAAAGCCTCTCTCAGAATATGTTTTGTTTCTCCCTTGTATATTTTTTGATGTGAAGGTGTATTAAGTGTAGCTTCAACTAGCCTGAAATCTAAAAAGGGGACTCTTGATTCAATCGAAAAATGCATTGCATTTAAATCTTCCCATTTTAACAAATGTTCTAATTTACTATTAAAATGCTGTAATAATGATTCATTTAAAGATTTTGGATTGTATAAGAGCTTATTTATTTCTTTTGTGGAATTGTTATTATCTATAAATCCATTGGCTATGGAAGGAAATTTTGACCGATTTGTCTTCTCTTGAAGAAAATTTGGCGACATATAATATATCATATACTTCAAAGCGTTTATGGAATGATGCTTTTTAAAGTAATGGATATTTTCAGTGATAAAATTAAGAAATTTAAAATCTCTCAATAATTCTCTGTAATAACTTCCAAAGAAATAATGATACCCTCCCAATTGTTCATCAGCACCCTGTCCATCTAAAGTTACGGTAACACTTTTTGATGCTAATTCCATTACTTTATACTGAGCATAAGGACCAATATCTGGAACGGGTTCATTGTGAGTATCGATGAAATCATTAAAATCATTGAAAAAAGTATCTGCATCTGGATAGGTATAGTGCATGTTTTTTACCATACTTTTAAATACATCAATAAATTCACTTTCATCACTTGGCTCATCTTTTCCATAGACTGCAGAAAAAGTATTTAAGTTCGTCAAGTCAAAATCTTTTATCAATGAAGAAACTATTGCTGATGAATCTATACCTCCACTTAAAGAAACTCCAATAGGTACGTCTGCTCTTAATCTTAGCTTTATTGAGTCATTTAAAAGTACTCTATAGTCCTTAGGGCTAAGACTTTTTTGATTCTTAATTTTGTATGACAAATCATACCAACTGTTAACCTCTACCTTAAAATTATTAATTATTAAATATGAGCCATGAGGTAGCTTTTTAATATTGTTAAAAAAAGTCTGTTCTGAGTGATCAGTTCGATTATAAAGTAAGTAGTCGAAGATGATACTGTCATTAGCTTGTTTATTAACCAATGGTAGTATCGATTTTATTTCTGAAGCAAAAATAAATATTTCATCATCTTGGTAATAATAAAATGGTTTAATACCAAAGCGATCTCTTGCAGCAAAAATCTCTTTAGTTTCTTTGTCGAAAATCACAAAAGCAAACATACCATTGAATTTATCTAAACACGCTTTTCCCCATTTTTGAAATGCGGCCAAGACAACTTCTGTATCTGTTCCTGTGTTAAAAACAAAGTCATCCTTTAACTCTTCACGAATTTCTATGTAGTTATAGACCTCACCATTGAAAATTATCACAAAACGATTATCTTTACTAAGCATTGGTTGATGACCAGCAATGCTAAGATCTAAAATACTTAAACGAACAAAACCTAAACCTACATTGTTTTCAATAAACACACCATCGTCATCTGGACCACGATGCTTCATCTTTTGCATCATCAACCTGATATCCTTTTCTTGGACTGGGTTATTATTAAAATTTATAATTCCTGAAATTCCGCACATATTGATTTAATTAAGATTTTTTTACTAAAATAAACTCTGATCATTAAGATAGATTTTCTTTATTGTTTTTAGCTAGTGTACTTATTTTTTTATATTTTTTTTAATAGAGATGAAATTAATCATTGAGCTTATCATCTTTGTTTTGTTTAACAATACGCTATTTGACTATATCATTATAAATTTTTTCAAGATCTCTTTCTTTGTTAAATAGATCAAGATTACTTAGGGCAAATTTTTGACCTTTCAAACCAAGTTCTTCTCGGAGGCTTTTGCTGTTTGAAATTTCAATAATTTTTTTAGACAAATCGTCTATGTCCAATTCTTTTACTAGTAAACCAGACACATAGTTTTCAATAATATATGGAATACCAGCATGAAAAGTAGACACAATGGGCAAGCCTGCGGCCATCGCTTCAACAATAGCTCCCGGAATACCTTCTTTATCGCCATTAACATCGGTTAGACTGGGATGAATAAAAACATCATAATCAGCAAAATATTTAATATGCTCTTTAGAGCCATAAACCACAAATGGTTTGATATCAACATAATTTTGAAGATTAAGATCTTTTATTGTCTTATCTATTTTTTCTTTTTCAGAACCTTCACCAACTATTGTTAATCTAATATTTTTATTAAATTTAAGAGATTTTTTAAAGGATTTAAGAAGAAATATATGGCCTTTTTGAGCAGCAAATCCTGAAATAATTAGAAATTTAACAATAGACATTTCTTTATAGTTATGCCTCGCCTCAAACCTTTTTACCTTTGCACCATGATAGTGAACAATAATTTTTTCTTCTGGGCAACCAATTTCAATTAAATCATTTTTCATATCCTCAGACATGGCTAATATTTTATCAGCATATTTAAATGTTCTGTATTTTAAATAATATTTCCCTAAACCAAAAAATCTCTTTGGAAAGCCAGAACATTCATAACCATAAAAGGATACTACCTTAGAAATATTTGTATTTCGAAGGGTTTTCAAGTATAATCCAGCATCTGTTCCATAATGTAAATGAATAACTTTTGGATTAATTTGTTTAACTTGGTTAAGTAGGTCAGCTTTAGAAATATAGCTTATCTGTTTTAGTGTTTTATAAAGTACTTTTTCAAGAAATGTATACTTTTTTTCTAATTCATGAACAACTACGTTACTTGGTAAGGCAGATGCAAATCCACCATCTAAATTTGAATTTCTATTCTCGTAGAAAATAACCTTGGGTTCAAATTCAATGTGATTTAAAACCTGATTTTGAATAAAAGAGGCTTTAAGTTGAGTATTTTTTCTCACTAAATGAAGAACAAGATTATTCATTTTACTTAACCGATTTTAGATAGTAAGACAATGATATGAAGTGTCTAAAGTTTAAATATAATCCTGAATTCATTTCATTACTATTTTTTTTGAAGAATTCAAAATTAATGGTGTTTGGTATATTGTTTTGCAACTCATTTACTATTTTATTTACTGAATCCACAGACCACTCCTCTGTTTTAAAAGTGTCGTTGCCATTATTTTTCTTCATGTATTTTTTTGCAAAATATACACCCTTAGCTAATTTAATATAGTTTAAGGGAAAAGGTAATAGTAAATCATTTGATGTGTAGCCTCTGTCAAGAACTAAATCTCCCAATTTTGGTAGATATTTTTTTATTACATGAGCATATAGTAACTGACCTTTTCTTCTTTTAAATTTACTTTTTCCTAAAAATCCATTATACATTCCGGCCCAAGTAGTCTTGTATATTAATTCTACAATGTCACTGTCAAAGTATGGAATTCTTGTGTTTACATAGACCCTTTGAAGACTTATTTCTTGACTAAAATATTTTCTAATACCTTCTTGGATAATAAAAAAGAAAAATCTAATTACAGCATCATAGTCAGCATATTTTTTAAAATAATTTTTATCAAAATAATCAGCTAATTCAAGAGCAATATCGTCATCGATTTGTGAGGTGATAATTCCATTTTCTCTCCCTTTTTTGATAGCATTCACAATATTTTGCTTGTAATTATCAGACAAAAATATATCAAAAGAGTTGTCATTTACTTGTATACCGTTATTATGAAGTGGTCTTAGTATCTCACTTCCAAACAAGCCTGTTAGAACAGTGTCAGAATAGGTATTCAATTTTTTGTATGAAAAAGGGATATTATTAAATCCTATGGGAGCAGTTCCATTACTAAAGTATATGGCCTCTTTTGTTGTTTCCAAATAACTATCAACATATTCTTTCTCTAAATAAACAGGTGTATAATCAATCCCTAATTTACTGGAGGCATTTTGGGGTACTCTAATTTGTTTACTTCCAGGCATACCATAAGAAAAAGCCCTGTAAGAAGACTTATCTCTATCATTTAACAGAGCAATATTGGTTCTACCATCAAAACCTCCAGTAAAGGCTACCAAAAGTTTTTCTTTATCAGTAGAATATAATTTCACATTATCTTCTAATTGTTTAGCGAGCCTATCCAATGAACTAGTTTTATGCATTAATTCTTTGTGATAGAGTTTTTGCACATCCCAATATTGATTTGAATGTAAGCCATCAGAAGAAAAAGTATAAACGCTGGCATTTTCAAACCTTTTAATACCATTTACGAAATAATGCTCTCCCAACATGTAATCAAATAAATATTGCATCGCATATGCTAGCCTATTGGGCGTTTTATCAACCCATTGAGATTTTAATATTAACGAAGTGTTTGAAGAGATGATTAATTTTGAGGAATCATTTGCATAATACAATGGTAAGACATTCAACTTTTCAGTGATTATCTTAAACTCATTTGTTTTTTTACTAAATAAAACTAGAACAAAATTCCCTTTTAAATACTCTGTAACACGCTCATTAAGTTCAGTATATAATGCTAATATATCAGCTGCATTTATTTTATGAGGTTTTATTTTTCTTTCCTTATAAAAGGTGTTATTTGAAAACGTTTCACCAAAAGCCCAAAGCATCGTTTCATTAGACTCCGAAAATGAATCATTAAAATCATTTCTATTTAGTGAGTTTACATAACCGTTTTTCAAAATAATCGTTGTTTCTTTTCCAATAATATTTTTGTAAATCTCTTCAGATTTAAATGAAATTTCTGAGTTAGAAACATCCGTTTTTTTAAAGTCGAATTCAATGTATATATCAAATATCATTTAATAGTAATTTTGAGTTTTTTAATAAACAATAAGATATATGAAATTTTAGTTTTAAGTCTTGATGGAAAATATAGTTCAGAATTGTTATCATTTAAAGAACTAGTTATCTTATTCATTATTTTATTAATTGTTCTAGTATACCCTCTCCTTTTTGATCCGTCATGATTTGAAAATGAATCAGGGCAAATTGTTAATATCGAAAGCCCCTTTACATGCTTTAATTCTCTTGAAATTGATTCGTGAAATGTTATCCAAGCAGATTTAAATGCACAGTATAAAGCACCTGTTGAATATCCTTTTAAACCAGATTTAGAGCTAATTATAATAATTTTTCCAGAGTTTTTGATTTTCATTCTACGCAAAATGGTATTCAGTAGCATTAATGAACTAACAAAAGAAGCATTTGACAGATCGTTAATTTCTTGATGAGTAAATGAATCAAAATCTTTAAATACTCTAGGCGCGGCATTTAATGCCAATACATCAATAACCGTGTTGTTTTGCTCTAATGATTGAATAAATGCCTTCATTTGATTTACATCAGATAAATCAATTTTATAAAATTTAATATGTTGTGATTCTTGAACAGGTAAGGTAACATCTAATTCATTTCGATCTAAAATGATAATATTAAAATCTTTTTTTAAAAATTCTTTAACAATCAATAATCCTAATCCTTTAGAACCTCCGGTAATCAATAGTGTTTTTCTCATTAAAAAACTTTTTTCCATAAAAAAACAGGCAGACGAAATAATTTCAATCCAAATCCAAATTCGTAAAACATAGGTATTGGATCATCCCAAGCAAAGTCTGAATATATCTTTTTTCCTTTAAGTGATTTTCTCCAATCAAAATAAGTCAATAAGCCTTCTTTTCGATATTGTATAAAAGAACTAAAATCCATATACCTATTAACCCAAATGACTTTTCTGAAAATATTTTTTTTAGGTTGAATACTTATATTTTTTAAATCGCAATAATTTATAAAAGGGAAGTTGACACCAAATTGCTCACCAATTGAATTTTGCTGCCAATACCTTGGATTTAATTCTATCAATTTATAAATCTTGTCTTTAGTGTCGTACTTAAATTCAACACTGCCTACACCTTTAAAATTAATGTTTTTTAAAAACTTTCTACCCGCAACAGTCACCGCTTTATTTTGTACCGTACACATTGCAGCTCCTACTCCAAACCTTACAGGGTATTGTCGTATTTTTTGGAGACATAATTCTGCTAGAATAGATTCATTTTCATCGATGTAGGCACAATATTTATAATGATTTGTATCTGGTCCAGATATTATTTCTTGTATAATAACAGAAATATCATTGTCTAAGGCATCCTTGGTTTTTTCACTTAATTCAGTGAAATTATTTGCAACAAAGCCCTTTGTGCTGCCTCCAAAAAGCTTTCTCCATGTATTTACATCTCTACCTTTAATAAGTAAGGGCCAAATTTTATTTTCTTTTAAATCTTTTACATTCTGGATGTTTTCTATCAACCATGTTTTAGGGGTATTAATCCCTGCATCAATTGCCAATTGTGATTGTAAATATTTATCACTTATGGTGTTAATAGCTTCGTTGGAAACCAAATTAAAAATAAAATTTGGTTTTAAAAGTTCTCTGTTTTCAGAAATTGAAATTAAAAAAATATCGCTAGTAATAAAGATTGGAATTTTTTCTGTGAGGCCATCAAATTTTTCATTGAGCCACGGAATAAATAATTCCTTTTCGTTTATGGGATGAGGACAAATTAATGGGCTAACGTACTTTGAATAATAAGCAATATCCTTATTAAAGTCAATTCCGAACACTTTTATACCATTGCGACCAAGACTTCGTATAACTCCTAGTCCTGTTTCAAACAATCCAAAAACAATGGCTATTTCTTTGCTGTTTTTACTCATAATTTTCATTTAACCAATCAATATAATCTCCATGAGTGGTAATCCAAATTTGATCTCTATTATCATCCATAAACTTTAGTACTTCTGGCAAAATTTGTTCAACTACAACAGGAGGAAATGAGGGGTGAAACCAAAGCACTGCTATTGTATTTGTTTTAATAGCTCTTTTAATAATTTCTATATATCTAAAAATGTGGTACTCTATTGACCATTCTTTTCTGTAGGTAAATTCTGCGGTTTGTTCAAACTCCCATATTCCATTTTTATGTTGTTTTGGAAACCCAAGTACATTTCTATAGTCTGTTCTGAAATTTGTAAATCCATGTTTGACCAAATTATCCAAATTACCGATAGTATGAGCTGGATGAACAAATGACTTTAAATTTAAGCCCAATTTAGCAGCCTCCTTTTTACATTCATTTATTTCGTCATTGAAAACCTTTGAATCACATACC
>Ga0206123_10004904_pt1 | contig 10281 bp, 6 predicted proteins | sample Helgoland_Spring_2_FD_160086 | JGI IMG/M metagenome (GOLD analysis project Ga0206123, IMG submission 160086) | Pelagic subsurface seawater microbial communities from Kabeltonne, Helgoland, North Sea - Helgoland_Spring_Bloom_20160316_1 | ecosystem: Environmental > Aquatic > Marine > Epipelagic ... | reverse complement strand
CGTCAAACCCGAGCCGCCATATTCCGGCAAATGAAGGGAAATGTACTCATCGGGCGACTGAATCTTGCCGTCCTTAATCGCCGCGCCAACAGCCGTTGAGATCATCGTCGTGCTGATGCCGTGCATGTTCCACAGCGTCGTTTCGTCGTGTTCCCCGGTGTAGGATTCGAAAACAACGTCATTGCCCTGCGAAACAATCAACGCGCGAACGTTGTTGTCCCAGAGGAACTCTTTCATTGCATCCGTGGTGGGGGCCAACGGTCGGCTGAAACTGCGCTCAGCCGTAGAGGCCGCCAGTTCAACGTATTCGCCCTCGCCATGAAAGGCGTGGCCCTTTAACAGGCGTTGTGAAGCGACTTCTCCGTTCTCCACGGCTTCGCAGCCGAACAGAAAAGTCGCGGAAGCCATGGCGATAATCGCCGTTCCATGCTGTAGCAAACGTCGCATTGCGTCGTCCCTCAAATCCCGGTGAGACGTGTTGTCAAATACCCCGATGTCCGTTGCAGAATGCGACCCCAACAATATTGGGTAAGTGAAAAGCAGACTGTTCAGACTTAGAAATTTGCATCGATAAGGTGTTAATCCGCCGGCCAAGTCTATGAAAACCAGTGGTTTTTGCTGATTAAGGCGTGTAATCCGTGATTATCCCGCCGATGGCAGCGATTAAGTCTCATAATGCAAATTGGGAGTCGGGAATCGATTCGCTGGAGTCCTTGCGCCAAAGACCTCAGCAACCAGCCAAGCCATGCAGGTTTGGTTGTGCAGCGGTCGCAGATACGGCAGGAAGGGGCGCTTTTAATTCTCTGCGGACCGGCGTAAAGCTAAGGCGCAGGATTACTTTGCTTTCTCGTGACCAGCTTATTTCGGCTGGTACGCACCATTGTAGAGACAGGAAACCAATGGCACCGCTGGATCAGGCTGGTGACGCAGCCTCTTACGACGACCCGCTCTCCGCGCTGACTGGCGCTAACGCTTCTTATATTGCTGACCTTTTTGCGCTGTACACGCAAAACCCGTCGGCGGTTGATTCCAATTGGCAAGAATTCTTCGCGGCGCTGAGCGACGATGAAGCTGCTTTGTTTGGCGATTTCAACGGTCCAAGCTGGAAGTCCCGAAGCACTCGAATTGTTGGCGCGATCAGCGCCGAGGAAGAAGCCGACCGTGCGGCTGCGGCAAAGAAGAAGCCAGCAGCGGCCGTTGGACTGGATTCCGAAGCTGCGAAGCTGGCAACACAGGATTCCGTAGCGGCGCTGATGATGATCCGCGCCTACAGAATTCGCGGACATCTCAAGGCGGATCTCGACCCCTTAGGCTTGAAAAAGCAGGAAGAGCACGAAGAGCTGGAGCCAGCGACCTACGGCTTTACCGATGCAGACATGAGCCGCGAAGTTTACATCAACAACGTCCTTGGTCTTGGCGAGTACGCGACGGTCGGACAAATCCTCGACCGGTGTCGCGCCACGTACTGCGGTAAAATCGGCGTTGAGTTCACGCACATCACCGATCCGCGTCAGAAGGCGTGGGTGCAAGAGCGGATCGAGGGCATCGAGAACAAGACCGACTTCACCGAAATGGGCAAGCGGACGATCTTGGAGCGCCTGACCCACGCTGAAGGTTTCGAAAACTTCCTCGACAAGAAATTCCCCGGCACCAAGCGGTTTGGCTTGGATGGCGGTGAGACGATGATTCCCGCTTTGGAGCAAATCCTGAAGCGTGGCTCGCAACTGGGCTTGAAAGAAGTTGTGCTTGGCATGGCGCACCGTGGGCGGTTGAACGTGCTGGCGAACTTCATGAACAAGCCGTACCGGGCGATTCTGAACGAGTTCCTTGGCGGCTTTGCCTTCCCCGACGACATCAACGCGTCCGGCGACGTGAAATATCACTTGGGCTCATCCGCCGATCGTGAGTTTGATGGCGAGACGGTTCACCTGTCGCTCAACCCCAATCCATCGCACCTTGAGGCCGTAAACCCGGTTGTGGTGGGTAAGACGCGGGCTAAGCAAGACCAGCATGGCGATACGGAACGGACCAAGGTCATGCCGATCTTGATCCATGGTGATGCGGCCTTTGCGGGTCAGGGCTTGGTGCCTGAGGTTCTGGATCTGACCGGCCTGAAGGGCTACCGCACAGGCGGCGTGATTAACTTCGTGATTAACAACCAGATTGGCTTCACCACCAATCCGGTCAATGCGCGTCCCGGTCCGTACTGTACGGACATCGCAAAGGCGATCGAGGCACCGATTTTCCATGTGAATGGCGACGATCCAGAAGCCGTGATTCACGTGGCGCGGATTGCGACGGAGTTTCGGCAGGAATTCAAGCAGGACGTTGTCATCGACATGTTCTGCTACCGTCGCTTTGGTCATAACGAAGGCGACGAGCCCGCGTTCACCCAGCCGCTCATGTACAAGCAAATCAAGCAGCAACGCCCGACGCGTGCGCTCTATGCGGAAAAGCTGGCCGCCGAAAACGTGGTGTCTGCGGAAGAGTCGCAGCGCTTGCACGACGATTTCCAAGCGCTGATGGCCGAGGAATTCGAGGCTGCGCAATCGTACAAGCCAAACAGCGCCGATTGGCTGGGTGGGTCTTGGCAAGGATTGAAGCGCGCCGAAGACGGCCCGCGTCGCGGCAAAACCGGCCTGTCCGTCGAGCAGTGGATGGTCTTGGCGGAACAGCTGCCATCCATGCCGGAGGACTTTGTACCGAACAAGAAAGTTGTCCGTCTGATGGACAACAAGCGCGAGATGTTTGAGTCTGGCGAGGGCTTCGATTGGGCAACGGCGGAGGCTATGGCCTTTGGCTCGCTGCTGATGGAAGGTGCTCCGATCCGGTTTTCAGGTCAGGATGTGCGCCGGGGGACGTTCACGCAGCGTCATGCGGTGCTGACGGACCAAGAAACCGAAGCGACGCACACGCCACTGGCGACTTTGTCAGAGGATCAGGCGCGGTTGGAGATCATCGACTCGCCCCTGTCCGAGTTGGGTGTTTTGGGGTTCGAGTACGGCTATTCTTATACCGAACCCAAGGCGCTGACCCTTTGGGAAGCGCAATTTGGTGATTTCTCTAACGGCGCACAGATCATCATCGACCAGTTCATTTCATCGGCTGAAGCAAAATGGCTGCGGATGTCCGGGTTGGTGATGCTGCTCCCGCACGGCTACGAAGGCCAAGGCCCGGAGCACTCTTCAGCGCGGCTTGAGCGGTATTTGCAGATGTGCGGAGAAGACAACTGGCAGGTGGCGAATTGCACCACGCCAGCAAACTATTTCCACATCCTGCGCCGCCAACTGCGCCGGGATTTCCGGAAGCCGTTGGTGCTGATGACGCCGAAGTCACTGCTGCGTCACAAGCGGTGTGTTTCGTCCAAAGCTGCCTTTATGAACGGTTCGACCTTCCACCGGGTTTTGTTGGAAGATCGCTCGATGGACATGGCGGTGCGCAAAGACGCCAAGCGCGTGGTTCTGTGCACGGGCAAGGTCTATTACGACTTGCTCGAAGAACGCGAACAGCGCGGTTTGGATCACGTCCATCTGGTGCGGGTCGAGCAGCTCTATCCGTTCCCAAGCATCGCCTTGGCCGAAGAGATGGAGAGCTTCAAGCACTGTGAGTTCGTCTGGTGTCAGGAAGAGCCCAAAAACATGGGCGCTTGGACCCACGTTGATCCGTACATCGAAGACGTGCTGGAGCAGGTTGGCGCCCCAGCGGGACGTGCGGGTTACGCGGGCCGCGCGGCTGCGGCTTCACCGGCGACGGGCTCAGGCTCCTTGCATAAAAAACAACAGGCAGCCTTGGTCGAAGCGGCTTTGGTTGGTCCGGTCAAGCGGCGCTAAGTCGCTTTCTACATAGTAAAAGGAAAACAGCGAATGGCTGTAGAAATCGTCGTCCCTGTCTTGGGCGAATCTGTTACCGAAGCGACCGTTGCTCAGTGGCTCAAGCAGCCCGGTGAAGCCGTGGCGCAAGACGAGCCGCTGGTCGAACTGGAAACAGACAAGGTAACGCTCGAAGTTGGTGCACCTGCAAACGGTGTCGTGGCTTCGGTTTTGGCGGAAGAAGGCGCTACCGTAGAGGTTGGTGCTGTTCTTGGGATGATGGAAGCGGGCGCTGCGCCTGTGGCGGCTCCGGCTGCTGCGCCGACGCCTTCGCCTGCCGCGGCGGCTCCGGCTCCGGCTCCGGCTGCACCAGCGCCAAAGCCCTCTGCTGCGCCTGCGGCTGGTGCGCGGGTGATGCCGTCTGATGCGCTGAAGGCTGCAAAAGCTGGTTCCTGGCCGGAGGGTCACGTATCTGGTGCGGTTGCAAGCAAGGCCTCTGGCCTGACCCCAACGGACCAATTACCGCCCCGTCAGCCCGGCGGTGAAGAAGAAATCGTTCGCATGTCGCGACTGCGCCAGACCATCGCGCGACGCTTGAAAGAAGCGCAAGATACCGCTGCGATGCTCACGACGTTCAACGATGTTGATATGTCTGCGGTGATGAATCTGCGCAAATCGCACCAAGATGCGTTTGTGAAGAAGTACGGCATCAAGCTGGGTTTCATGTCCTTCTTTGCGAAGGCTTGTGTGGCCGCGTTGCAAGAGTTGCCAGCGGTCAACGCCGAGATTTACGGCACCGACATCATCTACAAGAACTACTACAACATCGGTGTCGCTGTCGGCACGGAGAACGGCTTGGTGGTTCCAGTGATCCGTGATGCGGATCAGATGGGTTTTGCGGATATCGAGAACAGCATCTCTGATTTCGGGAAGCGCGCGCGGGATGGCAAGCTGTCTATGGCCGAAATGTCCGGCGGGACGTTCACCATTTCCAATGGCGGCATTTACGGCTCTATGCTGTCAACGCCGATTCTGAACCAGCCACAGAGCGCCATTTTGGGCATGCACAAAATCGAAGATCGCCCAATTGCGGTGAACGGTGAAGTTGTCATTCGCCCGATGATGTACCTCGCGCTGTCCTACGATCACCGAATTGTCGACGGTCGGGAAGCGGTGACGTTCTTGGTCAAGGTGAAGGAAAACATCGAAGACCCGAGCCGGTTGCTGTTTGGCGTTTAAGCCCCAAGCACCGGATCGAAGCGTTGAAAGAGGGGGCATTGGCCCCCTTTTTTTGTGGCTCTAGTCGATCATGCGCAGAGCGTTTTCCAAGTCGGTTTTCAAGTCCCCGACGTCTTCGAGGCCAACGCTCAGCCGGATCAGATTGTTGGAAATGCCAACCTCCCACCGCGCCTCTTCACTCAATACGCGGTGCGTGGTGGTCGCCGGGTGGGTGACCAGAGATTTGCTGTCGCCAAGGTTGTTCGAGATACGGATGAGACGCAGGGCGTTCAATACCTTGAAGGCATTGGCCTTTCCTCCTGCCACTTGGAAGGCCACGAGCGTACCACCGTTTCGCATTTGTCTTGAGGCGATCTCTCGTTGAGGGTGGCTTTGGAGACCGGGGTAAGACACGCGATCGATGGCGTCATGACCTTCCAAGTGTTCAGCAATGTTTAGGGCGTTATCGGCCATGCGCGACACCCGCAAATCCAGCGTTTCCAGCGCCTTAGCCAGCGTCCATGCGTTGAATGGGCTAAGCGATGGGCCTGTGTGGCGGACAAAATCTTGCAGGTGGTCGGTGTAGAATTGCTCAGAACAGCAAACAGCACCGCCCATGCAGCGGCCCTGTCCATCGATGTGCTTGGTGGCGGAGTAGGTGATGACGTCCGCCCCGAGCGGGGTGGCGCGTTGGACCACGGGCGAGGCAAAAGCGTTATCGACGACAAACGTGATACCGGCGGCCTTGGCAATCTTTCCCACCGCCGCAACATCGACCAAAGCAAGGGTTGGATTGGCCGGTGTTTCGCAGAAGAAAACTTTCGTGTGCTTCGTAATCGCGGATTCCCAAGCTGCGAGGTCGGTTCCATCCACGAGCGTGTAGGAAATGCCATAGCGTGGGAGCAGGGTGGTGATGACCTGCAGGCACGAACCAAACAGCGCCTTTGACGCGACGAGGTGATCGCCCGCCTGCAGCCGGCAAGCGAGGGCCGCGTGCATCGCCGCCATCCCACTGGATACCGCAACACATCGCTCTGTTCCTTCTAAAGCGGCGAGGCGCTGTTCGAACAGGCTGACGGTTGGATTGCCATAGCGGGAATAGATGTACCCATCATCCTCGCCTTTGAAACGGGCTTCAGCCTGTTCTGCGCTGTCGTAGACGTAGCCTGATGTCAGGTACAGGGCTTCGGCGGTTTCACCGAAACCGGAGCGTTCCATGCCGTTGTGGATCAGTTGGGACTGAACTGACCATTCTGGCGTCTGATCGTCTGAATTTGGGATATGCAGCATGACCTTCGACACTTTGCGTTACGGTTGTGTATGAGTCTGATGCAGCTTTGGGTGAGATTTTCCCAATAAAATCCGTATTTTCCACTAAGATTTTGAAAAGTCGTGAATAGGAAGTATAAAGTCGCGGAAATAAGGATTTGAGAAGAACAAATATGCAGTTCGATGACACGGATAGAAAAATCCTCCGCTTGATCCAAGTCGATGCGACCCTTCCGTTGGAAGAAATCGCCCGGCAAATCGGTTCAACCAAGTCTCCGGTGTGGAACCGGATTAAGAAGCTGAAAGCGGCGGGTGTTATTGATCGCGAGGTCGCTATTCTCAACGGCAACAGCATTGGGCTGACCGAGACGTTTTTCATCGCCATTCGGACGGATCAGCATACAAGCGATTGGTTGGGGCGTTTTACGGAGATCGTCAATGAAATGCCGGAGATATTGGAATGTCATCGGCTGGCTGGCGATGTTGATTACATCATGAAAATCCGCGTCGCGAGTACCCGTGATTACGACCTGTTCTACAAGCGGTTTATTGGGCGGATTAACCTGTTCAACGTGACATCCAGCTTGTCGATGGAGGTCATTAAGGAAACCACGGCGCTCAAAGTCTAAGAGGCTGGCTTGGCGCGCCGTGGTTGTCTTGCTGTCCTTCTTAGCCCGCGGCGGCGGGGTTAAAGAAGATAAACGTGACCAGCACGAACAGCGGCATCAGGATGCCGACTGACCATGCCATGTAGCCAAAGAACGACGGCATTTTGATCCCGCGATCTTCGGCGATGGAGCGAACCATGAAGTTCGGCGCATTACCGATATAGGTGACCGCGCCCATAAAGACGGCACCGGCGGAAATGGCCAATAGCGTCTGACTGAGCTCGCCCATCAACTGCTCTGGATCACCGCCTGCGGTATTGAAGAACACGAGGTAGGTTGGCGCGTTATCGAGGAAGCTGGACAGGATGCCGGTTGCCCAGAAGTACGCGGCATTGAACGGTGCGCCATCGGATTGCGTCACCCCGTCGATGACCCAGCCAAGCGCGCCATCGGAACCTGCGCGGAGGATGGCCAGCGCGGGGATGATGGTCATGAAGATACCGGCGAACAAGGTCGCAACTTCGATGATGGGGAACCACGTAAAGCCGTTCAAACGGCGGCTTTCGTTGACGGTGAGCAGCAGCGATAGACCCGCGAGCCCGACCAGTCCGAAATCTCGGATCAAGTTGGCGAGTTTGATGTCTACGTCATAGATCATGAAGTGCGCCGAGGTGCCAAAGGGCGCCGGAAGATCGGCGGCAAAGCCGGAGTAGAGCACAAAGGCGACAACGCCCGCGAGCAGCAGCAGGTTTACGCTGCCTTCGAGCCCAAGCTTTTCGCCCTCTTTACCGGTTTCGATGTTGTTCATCGGCACGGTTTCATCTTCGCGGCGGCTGAGCACTGTATCAACAACGAAGTACAGGACCAGCAGGATCACGGACAGCATCAGCATGGGCAGGAACATAGCCTGTGTTGGCCAGAAGAAGCTGACGCCCTTCAGGAAGCCCAAAAACAGTGGTGGGTCACCCAAGGGCGACAGCGAGCCACCGATATTGGCAACAAGGAAGATGAAGAAAACGATGGTGTGAACGCGGTGCTTGCGGTGGTCATTGGCGCGGCACAGCGGGCGAATGAGCAGCATGGCTGCGCCGGTTGTGCCCATGAAGGAGGCGAGAATGGTGCCAATGGCGAGAATACCGGTATTCAGCACGGGCGTTCCGACCAACGATCCCTTGATCCGCACACCGCCAGAGACGGTAAACAGCGCAAACAGCAGAATGATAAACGGCAGGTATTCATGCATGAACGTTTCCCATGCGAGGAACGTCGTCGTTTGGAAGCCGTAAATCACCAAACACGGGACCAGAAAACACAGCGCCCAAAAGGCGCTGATCTTGCCAAAGTGATGGTGCCACAGCCGTGGAATAAACAGCGGCATCAGGGCAATCGATAGCAACATCCCGGCAAAAGGCAGCACCCAGAGCAGGTTCAGGTCCGTACCTGGCAGATGATAACCGCCATGCCCGGCCTCAGCGCCGTAAGCGGTTCCGGCGGTTCCCAGTCCCGTGACCAAGAAGAGTGCAACTATGCCAAGCAAACGGTTCAGCGGGGCGATATGGCCGATCATTGGTTTTCCTGAAAATCGTGTGAAAGTGTTAAGGGGGAGTTAGGACGCAGAGAGGGATGATTCAACCGCTTTCCAAGTCCCATGTTGGTGAATTTCAACACCAGAGAACCCGATCTTATAGGCCATCGTCTCGGATCCTTTGATCCAATAGCCGAGGTAGAACTTGGGCAGGTGTAGCAATTTCAAATGTTCAACGGTGTCGAGGATGCAGAATGTCCCAAGCGACCGGCGGGTCTCGTCCGGGCAAAAGAAGGAATAAACCGCCGACAGACCGTCTTCCATAGCATCAAACAGCATACAGGCCTTTAACGCACCGTCGCTGTCCCGCCACTCAAGCAGGCCGGATTCGACCGTGGACTGATCAATCATCATGCGCAGGTCGTCCGGCGTCATCAGCGCCATTTCTGACACGCCGTGGCGCGCGCGGATATAGCGATCAAACAACGCCCAATGTTCGGGCGTGCATTCGTTGACCCGAACGGAGCGGGTTAAATCGCGGTTGCGGTTGATGATCTTTCGATGCGTCCGCGAGGTCCGGTGAGAAGCAACGTCGATGCGAGCGGACATGCATGCATTGCACGACGGGCAAGCGGGGCGATAGGCGATCTCGTGGCTGCGGCGAAAGCCCGACCAGCTGAGCGCGTCAAAAGCTTCATCATCACCATGATCCAAAGCCGTTATCAGCTTCCGCTCCGTGCGGTTCGGCAAATACGGGCAGGGCGCCGGAGCGGTCATGTAGAACACGCGCTCAATCTGCGACCAGTCATGGCGAAGGAATGTTTGGTTTTCGTTCGACATGAACTTATCAGTGGCGGTTTGATTGGGTGAGGTCAAGGCTGGGCTGATATTAGCACGCTCAATTGCCAAGCTTGGCAGGGACCACTACAACAAAAGAACGTGAGTTGACGTCTGCTAGGCGTCAGAACCGTTTTTGCTGAGTCATCCAGGGGAGGACGTCCGGAATCATGGGCGCTGACAAAAAGATCGATAAATCGAAACTGCCAAGTCGTCACACCACCGTAGGGCCAGAGCGTGCGCCGCACCGCTCTTACCTGCACGCGATGGGTTTGGGCGACGATGAAATCGCACAGCCGCTGATCGGCGTTGCGACCACATGGAACGAAGCTGCGCCTTGTAACATTTCGCTGTCGCGTCAAGCGCAAGTGGTGAAGCGGGGCGTGGAGCACGCGCACGGGACACCGCGTGAGTTTACCACCATCACCGTCACCGACGGCATCGCCATGGGCCACGAAGGCATGAAGTCTTCACTGGTTTCCCGTGAAGTGATTGCCGACTCCGTTGAGCTGACCATGCGTGGTCATTGTTACGATGGTTTGGTCGGTTTGGCAGGTTGTGACAAATCGCTACCCGGCATGATGATGGCGATGGTTCGTCTGAATGTACCGTCCGTGTTCCTGTATGGCGGTTCCATTCTGCCCGGCACGTTCAAAGGCCGCGATGTAACCGTGCAGGACTTGTTCGAAGCCGTTGGTCAGCATGCTGTTGGTGAAATGTCTGACGAAGACTTGCACCTGTTGGAATGCATGGCGTGTCCTTCTGCGGGCTCCTGTGGCGCACAGTTCACTGCGAACACCATGGCCTGTGTTTCTGAAGCCATCGGTCTGGCGTTACCGCACTCTGCTGGCGCGCCGGCACCGTACGAGATCCGTGACACTTTCGCGCATAAATCGGGTGAAGCGGTCATGTCGCTGATCGAAATGAACCTGCGCCCTCGTGATATCGTGACTCGTAAGTCGCTGGAAAACGCTGCGCGGGTTGTGGCGGCGACGGGGGGGTCGACCAACGCTGG
>Ga0206123_10004886_pt1 | contig 10308 bp, 3 predicted proteins | sample Helgoland_Spring_2_FD_160086 | JGI IMG/M metagenome (GOLD analysis project Ga0206123, IMG submission 160086) | Pelagic subsurface seawater microbial communities from Kabeltonne, Helgoland, North Sea - Helgoland_Spring_Bloom_20160316_1 | ecosystem: Environmental > Aquatic > Marine > Epipelagic ... | reverse complement strand
AAATGGAACCATTAGACCATACATAGGTGTAGACCGGTGTTCCCCCACTTACAGTCAAATTTGCACTACCATCACTTGACCCAAAACAAGTTGTATTAGTATTTGTGAAAGAAGTATTAATTATAGAACTTAAATCAACGACAGTTACTGTATCAATTGTTTCGCACATACTCGAATCTCTAACACGTACTTCATAATCACCAGCTATCAAACTATCTGGATTTACAGGAATTCCATTCATGTCAAACCAAAAGTCATAATAAGGGGAGAGGCCATTAACAGGGCTTATAGATCCAATTGCATAAGGATTCGTACAAGTAACTGCTGTAGCTGATGGATTTGCTTTCATTGAATCACATGGTGGGCATACAGTAATTGAAATAAGTTGTGAAGTATTTTCTATAGCTGGAGCTGGACAGAAATCATCTTGCACCTTTATAACAAATGTATATAAACTCGGACGATAGTCATTATTACACGTGCTAATTGTATGATTACATGATGTAATCCATTCAAACGAACCAGATCCAGTTCCACCTGTTGTTATAAATGGTGGTGTATTACCAGAATTCGTCTCAACAAATGTGGCACAAGGTGGATTATTACAAAGTGACGGTGGATTTGTGTTGTAGTCCATAAATTGACCGCCAGAAACTGTAAATTGTAAATCTTGCTGACTTCCGTTTGGATAAAAATCATAATCATTTGCTATAATATCAAAAGAAACAGTATCACCGCAATGAACAATTGTATCCCATTGAAATTGTGGATTTCCTAACGGAAAAAAGAATGGCGGTTGAACAATAGGTCTAACATTACATAATGTATCTGCTCCAATATTTCCGCCAGTAGTATCCCCTAAATTACAAGTATTAATCATACTTGTTCCTACAGTAATATTATAAGGAACAATTACAACTTGAATCTCTCTAAATATTTCAGATACTAATTGACCACAATTAAATGCAGAAACTTTTGTGCATGTAACATAATTTCCCTGTGTATTTGCATCATACCATGTTTTACCAGTTGTTGTTAGCATTTGAATGCCAGGAATTGGCATGTTAAATGATAATGGTGATGTAAATGGAATAGCAATTGAATTTGGATTAAGAAAATCATATCCAACATCTAAAGGATGTGCAAATTCGTATGATAATGAATCTCTTTCCTCATCAAAAGCATTGTGACTATACATGAAACCGTTTGAAAATGCTAATGGATCATAACCATTACCAACTTCAATGATAGATCTTGGTTTTTCATAAAATTTTGGAGAAGAGTCAAAGCATGTATTTCCATTTGGGAATATAGTGCCTGTTGAATCTGTATACGGATACATTACAGCTCTTAAAGTAAATGCTGCACCAGAAATAGCTAAATTATTTATTGCAGCATTTCGACAACAAGAATTCCAAGTAAAGTGCCAGCCATTACTATCTGGGGTTCCTGTTATTTCAATTGGTTCAGATTGATAAATATGTTCTTCTACAGCGCCAATTCCATTTCCCGATAAGTTAATATTTACTCCATTACAACTGAAAGCAGGATTAAGGTTAGCACTTGTATCACAGAGAGGAGATAAGTCATTAGCTCCAATATACACTAATGGAATAAAACTAAATCCTGGGACATTGTGTGTATTTAACATTATTGTTGTATCAATAGGAATTCCTTGACAATCTCTATATACTTTTACAGTGAAAATATATTTTCCTGCATCACCTCCAGCTTTTATACATTCCCAAGTAATTTCTCCACCCATTAGATGAGATGCTTGTGAAGCTTCGCTAAAAATTATTGTCATGGCTATTAGAACTATAATTTTCTTCATAATTTATTTTTTTATAATTTTTTTAACTAAATTTTGATTATTTGTTTGAATATTAATTAAATACATTCCGTTTGAATAACTTGAAAGATTTATTTTGTTTTTATATTTACCAATAAAATTAAATCTACTATCAATCAAAATCTTTCTTCCTAATAAATCGGTTAAGTATATGCTGATAGATTGATTTTCATTACAAAGAAACTGTATTGAAACAGAATTTAATGTTGGATTAGGAAAAATATCAACGCTAGAAATATCTCCTTCGTTTATAAAAGTCTCAGAGTAGAAATAATTTATAGTATCAGATTGACAATTATTACTGTCAATGGCAATACAGTAATAATTTCCATTAGTTGTGATATTTGTTATTGGCCCGCTATTTAATGAACTGTTATCGTCATACCACTGATAGGAATATGGAGGAGTTCCTCCACTAGCATTTGCAATTAATTGCATTGCATTCTGTGTTATGATAAGTGAAACAGAGTCTGGCATAGAAATATTAAAACTATCAGTATATGTACATCCAATATTGTCTAGTATTTCGTAGTAAAAGAGTCCTTCACATAAAGTATTTGCATTATATCCAAACCAGTCTATATTGTATGGAGAAACACCACCATTAATTTGTAAATCAATTGACCCATCGCAAAAACTATTACAACTAATATTATTTACTGATGAAACTACTTGAATATTACTTTCAGCAACTAAAGAAACTGAATTTGAATCAGAACAATTATTAGCATCATTTACAACATAATTATACGTCCCAATTGATAAAGCATTAGGATTAATATTTCCCCAGTTAACATAGTAATTAGGAATACCACCACTTATAGTTAATTGAACGCTACCATCATTTGTGTTTCCACAAGAAGGGTCAATTATTTGGCATAATACATCAATAGGATTTGGTTCACTTACTATTGCAATTTCACTATATGGACAATTATTAGAATCTGTAATTGTGAAATTATATGTGCCAGCAAATAAATTATTAGTGTTAGCTCCAAACCAATCAATAACATAAGGTGGAGTTGACCCAGATACATTTAATGAAATGGTTCCATTGTTCTCTCCAAAGCAACTGACATCAATAATGTTTTGGGTCACATTAAAGGAGTCAGGTTGTAAGATTGAAATTGAATCATCATAAGTACAACCGATAAAATCTACAATTTGATAAGTATAAGTACCAGTGGCTAGATTATTGATGTCTATATTATTACTCCAAAAAATATAATAAGGTGAAGAACTTCCATTTACATTTATCTGAACAGACCCATCAACTCCACCATTACAAACTACATGATTAATATTTTCAATTACATTTAATATTGGTTCAGTAATTTCAATTGTATCAACTGCAGTACACCCTACCTGATCAGTAACAGTAACAGAAAAAAATCCAGCTGCTATATTATTTAAATCCTCTGTAGTCTCCCCGTTACTCCATAAATAAGTGTAGTTGGGGACGGAACCACTTACAGTTAAATCAATATAGCCGTCTGAACCATTAAAACAAGATACATTATAACCATTTGTTAAAGACAAAGAGTCTAAAATTGATAATGCTGTATATTCAGTCATTATATATGTTGCAGAATCAATACACCCTAGCGAATCAATTATCTGAACACTGTATGAACCTGTATCTAAACTAGATAAGCTATTTGTAGTACTACCATTATTCCAGAGATAAGTAAATGGGGCAAGTCCTCCAGAAGGATTTATAGTTATGTTCCCATTAGAAAAATCAAAACAAGATGGTGATATAAATTCATTAAAATGAATAGAAGGTTCCGTTAATGTAATATCAAATACGCCAATACAACCATTATTACTAATATTACATGTATATGTGCCAGCAGAAAGATTTCCAATACTATCAGTGTATTGAGGCGGATTTGTAAGCCATTCAAATAAATATCCACTACCAGAGTCAATCTTAATCCAACCATCATCCCCACCTTCACAACTGATATTATAGTTGATATTATCAATAATAAAATTACTAGTGCTTGAGTTTACAGATAATGGTGGTATCGTGACAGTTTGATTGCCATAACAAATACCACCACCGCCACCATGACAGGGACTGGAATCAAATATTAAAGTTACAACATATGATCCTGGGTTTGCATAATAGTGACAAGTTGTGCCTTGCCCTTGTGGAGTAGTAACAATAGGAGATCCATCACCAAAATCCCAACTACAATTCCATTGGCTACAATCATTATTTGTAGTGTTCTGAAAACTCCAACAGCATAAAGTGCTATCGTAAGTTGCAGTAAAAGATGCAGTTCCACTACACCCATCTGCAAAAGAATTTATGCTAGCTAAAACAGTTAAAATAAGTAGAACTCCTTTATTCATAAACTAAAAATTTATCAGTTACATCAACTATTTCAACCTTTTCAACACCTTTATTAATTGTACTACTAATAAATTTACTTTCTATTCTAAAGTCGATATTATTATTAATAATTAATTCAAGCGATTTTTTATCATGTGTTGTGAAAATTTGAGAATTTTTAAACGTCATTATTTTAGAATTAAAATCTTGATCTCCAATTCTATATCCTAAAAAAAAGTCATTATTTACCCCAACAAGCATATCTGTTTTTTCTGAACCAAATTCTGTTAGCTTACACAAATCATTTGATAGGTTAATTGCAAAATTATTATATAAATTTTCCTTGATTAAACCACCAAGAATATAATTATCTGAAAAATTATTTATCAGAATTCTACCAGGAAGCTCATATTTAAATTTTTTAATTAGTTCAAGATTGTTATCAAATAAACAATTAATTAAGAAACCATGTTCATTAGAGTATGAACCAATAAATTGTATGTTTTTGTCTTTATTAATAATTTTACTCCCAATAAGATTTGTATTTTCTTTATCAATTTGAATTATTTCCTCAATGTCTCCATTCAAATCAATTTTGATAATAAATGGTGTCATTTTACCACCAATTTTATTGGCATGACAAAGCATAAAAATACTTTCACTATTTTTAATCATTTGATTACATATTCCATTTTCAAATCCAACTAAATTAATTCCTTTACTCCATTTCTTTTTTCCGTCTTTAGAGAATTCAGCTACATAAATCATCTGTTTTTCAGAATACATGTTATAAAAAGAACTACTAACTAATTCTCTGCTTTTTACAAATCCACCAATTATGATGTTATCAATATTATTTTCTAGAATAGCAAAAGGATCTAATTCATTCCCATTTTCGTTATAAATAAATTCATTTATTATTTTAGATTCATCTAATTCAATAAAATACAATGATTCCTGACCTTCTTCGCTGTATCCTTCAGCTGATAGAAGTAGATTTTCGTTCTGTGCAACTATGATTTCATTAATAACATAATTATTTTTTCCTTTAAATAAATATGCTGCTTTTATAGAATTATCTTTATTAAGAAATAATACACCAGCTTTCTTCTCTTTGTTCTTTGTTATTGTATAAGGAATAACTATGTCAGATTTTCTTTCTATTGGATTCCTTGGCAGAATTCCAAAACCATCAATAAACGAGTAAGAATTTATTAGTTCCTGAGCAGAAACACTGTATATAAGAAGGGATAATAGAATTATTAATTTATTTTTTTTCATAATTGAATAATTTTGGATAATACGTTCTTTTGTCTAGAAAAACATAAATTGCCATTAGAAGAAAACCGCTTCTAAAAATACCATCTGGCAATGCACTTAAAAATGATATATAAACTATAAAAAGTATCCATATCATTCCAATGAAAGCAACATTTTTAGTATATATACCTTGTAATAACATGATTCCAATAATTGTATCAGTTATTCCTGAAAAATACACAAAATTTCTAGCGTTATCACTAGAAACGATTTGTATTGCTAAATCAATGTGACCTTGATTAAGTCCTAGAAATCCAAGAGAAGCAAGTCCATGTGAAATAAATGCAAAGGAAAGCGCTATTCTTATTAAGTTATATTTTTTTATTCCGTCTATATCAAGCAGTAAATAAATTGATAATAATATCCATGGTAATCGTCTAAAGCATTCAGCTATTCCAAAAATAGAATCTGTAATATTCCAATAAAGTGATAATGCAGAGATACAAACTAAAAATAGATAGCAAATAATACATGTAAGAACTGCTCTTATTTTAAAATTAAGAATTAATAATATTGAGACTGCAATATCAAAATAACCTTGAAATTCAACTATTTTATGAGTAGAAAAATCAGTAAAATTAATACTTTGAACAAGATTATAATGTAATGTATATGAATCACTCAAATTCAAAGATACTAGCCCATGGCCTAAGAAAGCAAGTGACAAAATAATTCTAATGTAGATATTTGTATTTTCTAATATGATTTTTTTCATTATCTAATTAAATTAACTTGACCTTCATACTTATGTATCTTACCAAATACATCTTTAACTTTAACATAATAAACATAAACACCTGATTGAATGTCTTTTCCATTATTCTTAAACTTGCCATTCCATCCATTTAAAAGGTTATTTGTTTCATAAATCAGCCCTCCCCACCTACTAAAAATTTGCATTGTAAATTCTGACACTCCGATTCCATATGGAGTAAAGATATCATTAAAATTATCATTTAAAGAATTTGGTGTGAATGCAGATGGAATAAATAACTCATATTCATCAATTCTGACTTGTTTGATAAGAGTATCAATGCAGTTGTAATCAGTTGTTATAGTTAACAAAACATTGAATGTACCAGTGTCTTGGTATGAATGCATTGCTATAGAATCAAATGCAATTGTACCATCCCCAAAATTCCACTGCCATTCCAAAGTATTTTGCCAGAAAGTTTCAGTCATATCAATAAAAACAATAGGATCTTCTAATTGTTGACTAAGCTTTTCATAATCCGTAAAAATGTTGAAATCTAAATCAGGTTTTATAAGGTTATCAACAATTATTGTGTCAAATATTTGACAAGAATTATCATCATTTATAATTACACTATACTCACCTCCAAATAAATTATTAGCAATACTAGTATTTTGACCATTATTCCAAAAATATTCATAAGGAAATACTCCGCCAACTACATCAATAATAATTGCACCAACACCTTTATCACAAGTGTCAGTAAAAATTTGTCTAGTCCATTCAATACTATCTGGTTGCTCAAGAATTATTGACTCTTGCCATCTACATCCATTGTTGTCGTATAGTACTAAATCATAAAGTCCTGCTTGTTGAAAGGCAATTGGATTTAATCCTTGATTTCCATTCCAGTAATAAGAATAAGGAGGTACACCACCAACTTCATTTACTAAAATCCCCCCGTCATTTAACCCAAAACATCTAATATCATAACCATTATAATCATACAATGAAGTTAATGTACCCCCTAGCGCATCAGGACTATTTAATGAAAATACAAATTCTTCATTACATCCTAATCCATTTGTAACTATTAAATTATAATCACCTTCATATAAATTAGAGATATTTTGATCTGTTGAAGAAAAACCGTTCATAGAATTCCAACTAAAAGTATACGGAAGGTAGCCTCCTGAAGGAGTAACATTAATCCATCCATCAGATCCTAAATCACACGAAATTGAATATGTTGAATAATTTGATATTTCGATATCTATGAATTGAGATACTGCAATTGGTTCCGATATAATAATTTGATTATTAACACTACAATTATTAACATCTGAAAGAGAAAGTGTATAAATACCAGCATACAAATTATTGATGTTATTCAAATTTGACGAAAAGGAATTTGGCCCAGACCATAGTAGATTATAGGGTGAAGTTCCACCTAATATAGAATTAATATTTATCACTCCTGTTGGATTACTGTTACATTGTAAATCAATAGTTGAAATTTGTAATATAATCGAATCAGGCTGATTAACATAAATTGAATCATTATATAAACAACCATTATTATCAGTTATTTGAAATGCATAAGTTCCTGAACTTAAATTATTTTCATCAAAATTATACCAATTAATATTCATGGGTGGTGCACCTCCAATAATGTTAAGCATAGCACTGCCATCGTTAGCTCCATAGCAACTAGCATCAGTAATATTAGAAGAAACTAATATTTCTGGTAGCTCTGTAATATTAAAAGTAATAGTTGTATCACATCCAAAATAATCAGAGATGACACACGAAATAGTTCCTTCAGATAGATTATATACATCTTCTGTATTTATACCGTTAGACCAATTATAAGTATAGGTTGGAAAACCCCCAGAAATAGACAAATCAATTGAGGCCGAGCTATCTCCATAGCATGCAACATTATTAATTATACTATTAAAATCAAGTGAATATGGTGAAATGGTAAAAGTTTCTTCGATAATACATCCATTACTATCTATTACATCTAACTCATAAATACCAGGGGCTAAACTATCATTTAAAGACACATTTATCCAATTACTCCAGTAATATGAGTATCCCTGAGTTCCTCCAAAAACTTGAACAGAAATAAAACCTAATGAATCGCTTGAACATGTAGAGTTTGTTTGTGTTGAGAGAATAAATAAACTATCAGGTTGTGTAATTACAAAGGTGTCTCGATAAAAACAATTACTATCATCTATCTGAAGATAATAAGTTGAGGGTGAAAGTCCAATTCTGTCTTCAAAAGAAGTTGAAATATCAGACCAACTATAAACAGGTGAAATTAAGTTAATTGGATTGATATCTATTTCACCATCGCTAAAATTATAACAACTTATATTTGTTGAGCTAGTTGTTAACTGCAATTCAAATCCAGGTGAAATAATAAAACTTGTATCTTTAGTACATGAGGAGGTAATATCAGTTATATTTAAAACATAAGTTCCAGGAGATAAATTAAATATGTCTTCATTATTTGAGTTAAACCCATTTGGGCCTGTCCAACTAAAATTAAATGGCCCTATTCCACCTGATGTGTTTAATGTAATAGAACCATCATTATAATTTATGCAAAGTTCATCTGATAGGATTGGATTAATAATAATTTCAGGTTGAATTATTAATTCTAAGCTATCAATATGTTGACATCCATCAATATTAATTGATTGTATTGTGTCAACCATTGAAGCAAAATATGTTTGACCGTTTAAGGCCCAAGTAAAGCTATCGCACTGTGCAACTTGAGTATAAGTTGAGGAGCTGTTTTTTATATCAATAATAGCCGTAGCAACACTATCACATCCAAAGGGTTGAGTATTAAAAATAGAACTAAAAAATGTTGGTAATCCTAAACCAGTTGAGCCAAATATATTTATGACATCATTTATATAGTTACAACTAAGTCCTAAAATATTTGGATCTGATATAACATCTAGTGTAGTTAAACTGTATGATAAGACATAAATATTATTATCAGGTGCTAGTTGAAGTGCTCCAGATTGAGTTGCTGTAGTTCCAATAATAGTATGAGATAATGGTAATAAATTTAAATCATATTGATGTATCTGTTTACTATTATATTCACTAGCATATAAAATTTGATTATTTGGAGAAAATTCAAGTCCATAAAAATAACCAGGTGTTCCTGTTATAGGGTTTGATAATATACCTGTTAGATTATCAAAATCATATACTTCAAGAGGAGCTAAAATTGTAAAATAGCAAGCTGCAATTTTACTTCCATCTGGAGAGCCTTTTAAATATCCACCTGTGTTATTAAGAAATGAAAATGCATTACTATAAACTGGAATTAGGTTTAATCCGCTTGATGTTATTAAAAAAGAAAGAAATACATCAGAATTTTCTTCTCGACTAATTATCCAAAAATCAGTACCATTATTATGAATTATTGCTGTTACTTTCTCACAGGTAGAGTTAATTAGAGAGATGTTTTTATTTGAATTTATTGCACCTAATCCACCATCTAATGACATGTCCACTATTGAATAATTTAGTCCTCCACCTGTTCCTGTAAATCCGTCTACAGTAAAAATATAATATAATGTGTTTGATCCTGGTTTTTTAACTATTATAGCTGATTGTGTACTACTTGGACTTCCTAATAAACCAGTTCCATTTTGCATGATATTATGCAAGCTATTATAAACTACTGAACCATCTGTATAAAATAATAAATTACCATTGTTATCTGAAATAGTTGCACATCCCTCCAAAGTATTTAACTGACCATCATTAATTGCAACTGGACTACCTGTATTAAAATCTAAACCTGAATTCTGTCCAAAATACCAAAAATTCCCTTCATTGCCACTTCCAGAAGAAGACGTACTACCTCCAAATGCAGTAGTTGTATAAAAACCTGTATCAATTACTGTTGTATCATTATAATACCATACTCCATTCCATTCAGCACTATCACAAGCTGTAATATAGGTGACTGAACTATCTTCATAAATAGTTAAAGCTAAATTAACTATACTGTCGCAACCATATGTAGATAATAAAGTATCTATATAAATTCCACTTGAATCTAAA
>Ga0206123_10004885_pt1 | contig 10308 bp, 8 predicted proteins | sample Helgoland_Spring_2_FD_160086 | JGI IMG/M metagenome (GOLD analysis project Ga0206123, IMG submission 160086) | Pelagic subsurface seawater microbial communities from Kabeltonne, Helgoland, North Sea - Helgoland_Spring_Bloom_20160316_1 | ecosystem: Environmental > Aquatic > Marine > Epipelagic ... | reverse complement strand
CAGGACTGGGTCGAAGTCGAGGCCGGCGATTACATGTGGCTACGCGCGTTCTGCCCGCAGGCCTGCTATGCAGGCGGCCCTGGCCCGTTCCGTTATCTGCTGTACAAGGACGTCAACCGGCACATGAAGCTCGGTGGCGGCCCCGTGTCATGAGACACGGGGCCGCGAGGTCCGCCGAATCGTGCCCTTCGTCGTTCAGCAGGGCAAATACCGAGCGAATGGGCCGTTCTTTTCAACAAAGCGCTCAAATGCGGCGTCGGCCTGTTCGGTGCCGAGCACCATCCGGAAGACGCTGGACAACCGCCCTCCCCGAGCCGATTCATAAGAGCGCCCGTTTACCACGAAACGGTCATTGCTGGTGCGTTGCTGACTTTTGGCGTTTAACTGAAAACCGTCATTGAAAAGCATGATGACCTACCTGTTTTCGCAAGTGAAAGCGCGATGGTCCGCGCCGATGGATTACACAATAGGCGTTTATCGGCCGTGGGACATCCTGTTGCACAGCAACACACTTGTGACGCTGAGGCATAAATAGAGGTCGGGTTATGGACAAGGCCGCGGAAATGACAATTTTCGTGCATGCTGTCGAAGCCGGCGGTTTCTCCGCCGCAGCACGAGCACTGGACTTGACCCCATCTGCGGTCAGCAAGCAGATTCGGCGAATCGAGGATCGACTGCAGATCCGGCTGTTCCAACGCACCACGCGCCGCAATAATCTCACCGAAGCCGGCCAGACGTACTATCAACACTGCGCACGAATCCTGCGTGATATCGAGGAAGCCGAAGAAACGGTCACATCCCTGACGACCGACCCTCAGGGCACGCTTCGGATTGCAGCCACCGTATCCTTCGGGCGCGTCGAGGTGCTGCCTCGCATCAACGAGTTCATGGCGCGCTACCCCAGCATCAACGTGGAGTTCGAGCTCACTGACCGACATATCGATCTTGTCGAGGAAGGCATCGACGTCGCCATTCAGTGGCGCGAACAGATGAACGACCCAAGCGTTGTCGCACGCAAACTGTGCGTCAACAGCCGTATCATCTGTGCCGCACCCGAATATCTCGAACGCCAGGGGTATCCCGTCCGGCCCGAGCAACTCATGCAGCACAACTGCCTGACATTGTCAGCGCTGGACCAGTTCAACGACTGGGCGTTCGAAGACCCGGAGCATGGCCGCCGCGTATTGCGCGTTGGTGGAAACTTTCGCGCCAACACCGCCGACGGCTTGTACGAAGCGGTGCTGTCCGGCGTGGGTCTGGCCCGGTTGTCGACATGGCTTGTGGCGTCCGATATTCGGGCCGGCCGGCTGGTACCGATCCTGCCGGATTACCCGCACGACTTTTCGGCGTTCTATATCCTGTATCCGCACCGACGCCACCTCTCCCGCAAGGTGCGCGCGTTCGTGGATTTTCTGGTCGAGCAATTCACGCCGATCCCGCCCTGGGAGCTGACGGGCCTGGAGACCGACGCGAAAAACTGAGCCGGACGCGCCCTGCCCGACGATATTCAGGGCATGGGCACGCGACGAGGATCAGCGCTACTGCCCTCTCTTCCTAAAACGCGGCGCGTCGGTAGTGGCGATAGCGGGGGTACCAGAAGTTGCGCTGGATTCTTTGCCGGATGCTGTCGTCTGTCGATTGCAGCGCGACCCCGTCCTGTTGAGCCTGCTTGGCAACGGCAAATGCGATTGATCGGCTGAGTTCCCGCACGCGCTTCAATGGGGGCAGCAGTGCGCCCTCCCCGTCCACGCCAAGCGGCGAGTTCTCCGCCAGCGCGCGCGACGCCGCCATGAGCATGGCGTCCGTCACCCGGCTTGCACGCGATGCAATCACTCCGAGGCCAACGCCAGGGAAGATATAGGCATTGTTGCACTGCGCGATCGGACGCTGTTCGTCACCGACCGTTGCCGGCTCGAACGGGCTGCCGGTGGCAACCAACGCCTGGCCATCGGTCCAGTCGAGAATTTCTTGCGGCGTCGCCTCGACTTTCGACGTCGGGTTCGACAACGGCATCACAAACGGATGCGCGCAATGGGTATGCATGGCCTCGATGACTTGCCGGGAGAACAGACCGCGCTGGCCGGAAACGCCGATCAGGACGGTCGGTCGCGCATTGTCGATGACCGTCAGAATCGGATCGTGCGACGTGTCTTGCGACCAGGCATCCACCCGAGACTGGGGCTGGGCCAGCCGGCGCTGAAAGACACGTATGCCTTTCATGGCATCCGTAAGCACCCCATCGCGATCGATCATGAAAACCTGCGAACGGGCCTCGGCCTCGCTCAAGCCCTCATCCATCATGGCCACGATGATTTGCTCGGCGATACCACAGCCGGCCGAGCCGGCACCCACGAACACCACCGTCTGCTCGCTGATGCGCTCCGATTTCGCCTTGCAGGCTGCTAGCAGCGATCCGACGCACACTGCGGCGGTGCCCTGGATATCGTCGTTGAAACAGCACAGCTCATCGCGGTAGCGCGCGAGCAGCGGCATGGCATTGCGCTGGGCAAAGTCCTCGAACTGCAGCAACACATCCGGCCAGCGGCGGCGAACCGCCTGCACGAACAGATCCACAAACTCCGCATACTCGGCATCGCCAATCCGTTCGTGCCGCCAGCCCATGTACATCGGATCGTCGAGCAATTCCTGATTATTGGTGCCCACGTCCAGCACTATCGGCAACGTGTAAGCTGGGCTGATGCCGCCACAGGCACTGTAAAGGGACAGCTTGCCGATCGGGATACCCATGCCGCCGATGCCCTGATCGCCCAGGCCCAGGATACGTTCGCCGTCGGTGACGACGATCACCTTCACGTTCGCCTTGGTCACGCTACGGATGATGTCGTCGATGCGGTGGCGATCCGGGTACGATACGAATATGCCGCGGTGGTTACGGTAGATCGCCGAAAACTTTTCACAGGCATGCCCGACCGTCGGGGTATAGATGATCGGCATCATCTCTTCCAGGTGCTCCTCGAGCAGCCGGAAGAACATTGTCTCGTTATCGTCCTGAATCGCGCGCAGATAAATATGCTTGTCGAGGTCACTGGCACACCCCGAATACTGATGATAAGCGCGCTCGACCTGCTCTTCGATGGTCTCCACGTTCTGGGGCAGCAACCCGATCAGATTGAAGGCTACGCGTTCGTCGCCGTCGAACGCACTACCCTTGTTGAGCAACGGCATCTCCAGCAGCGTCGGACCGGCGTAGGGAATATAAAGTGGGCGTTTCTTGTTGGGAATCATAGATGCGTGTGTTGTGACAAGATTGATGACAATCGGTACCGATATGCTTTGATCACGACTATCGGCACCGGTAATGATTGTTTTTCGAGCGTGGACGGCAGCACCTCAACAGGGCCGGCCGTCAATTGGATGGCCCGCTGTTCAGGCAACTCGATTGTTTCGATCAGAAGCGTTTAGTGGCCTCCGACATAGTCGCTTACCGCCGCGCTATCGATATCGGCATCGACGCCACCCCAACGGCGGCGCAGATAATTGACCAGATTCGCGATATCGTCGTCGTCGAGCTTGTCCGCGAAGCCGGGCATGGCCTGCATGCGTTCAAAGCCGCTGAACTGACGGGCGTTGATGCCGTCGTGGATGACCCGAATCAGATTACGCGGGCTTTGTAGTCGCAATGTGGTATTGCTGACCATGGCGGCGGCTACGTGCGGCACGCCCTCGCCCTCCGCACCGTGGCAACCGGCACAGGAATCGAGATAGACCTGGCGGCCGGGGTCGTCGTTGTCGATCGGCACCGGCTCGACGGACTTGGGTTCTGGCGGATTGCGTCCCATCAGATAACCGCTCATCGCCTTCAGGTCCGCATCATCGAGATACCGGGTGCTGTGATGAAAAACCGGATACATCTCGCTGAACATGCTGCCCTGATCGCTCATGCCCTCGCGCAGGAACGTGCGTAGCGATGCAGGATCCCAACCGCGTGCCGCCATCGCATCAGCCTTGAGGCTGGGCGCCTCGTATCCCGCGATCACCGCCCCCTGCAGGTGTTGATCGCCATCGACGGCGCCCAGCAGGTTGCGCGGGGTATGGCATTCGCCGCAGTGGCCGAGCGTTTCGACCAGATAGCGGCCACGTTGCTGTTGCGCGTCGGCATCGCCCTGCTCCGGCTTTTCGGCCTCGGCAAACAGCAGATTCCAGAAATTGAGCGTCCAGCGCATCGAAAACGGCCACGGCAGATCGGTCTCGGGGGCGGGTTGGTGTACGCCGTCGATACTCATGAAATAGGCATACATCGCATCCGAATCCTCACGCGGAATATCGTGATACGACGTATACGGCATGGCCGGATAAAGCTGGGTGCCGTCGGGCAACTCGCCCTCGGTGAGCACATGGTAGAAATCGTCGGCACTGTAGTCGCCGATGCCGTATTTCTCGTCTGGCGTGATGTTGGTACCGAACACTTCGCCAAACGGCGTGTCGACCGCGTACCCGCCAGCGTAAGGCGTTCCGCCTTCAGCGGTGTGGCACGCCGCACAATCGGCCGCACGTGCAAGATATTGCCCGCGTTCGATCTGTTGTCGTGACGCGTCGTCTGCGGCCGAGGCGGCCATCGTGCAAAAAACCAGCACAAGCAACGGAATGAGTCGGCGTGTATAGCGCATGTCAACCCTCCGTGGTCGTACCAGGCGTAGCGAGCACGGCGTCCCGCACCGCCTCGTAATAACGCACATAGCCGGTACAGCGGCAGATATGCGGTTCCAGCGCTTCGCTGATCGTGTCTTCGAGACGGGACCGTGCCACCGGTTCACGCTGCAGGCGCTCCACCAGCACCGTAGCGGCATTGACGAACCCCGGCGCGCAATAACTGCACTGGAACGAGAAGTGGTTCAGGAATTGTTGCTGCACTTCGGAAAGCGCCTCTACTTCGCCATCGTCCGAGCGTTGTGCATGGCCCTCGACGGTCCGGAGAGACTTGCCGTCGAAATAATGCGCCCCGGTGATACAGGTGCGCATTTCCTCGCTGCGTCCGTCGTCGTGATCCACGATCACGGTGCAGGCCCGGCACAACCCGATACCGCAGCCGAACCGGGTCCCCGTGAGGTTGCGGTACTCGTGCAGATAATCGAGCATCATGAGTTGATCGGGCACGTCCTCGACCGGCTGTTTCTCGCCGTTGATGGTGACGTGCAAGGGTTTCGCGACGATGGGATCAGGTGTACTCACAGGACCTCCCGGATACGCTCGGCTGTGATGGGCAGGCGATGGAAGTGGTGACCGATCGCATCGGCGACCCCGTTTCCAATGGCGCCAACGATGGGAATCATCACCACTTCCGCCATCCCTTTCGGCGGTTCGGTACGTGACATAGGCGGCAGAATTTCCGCGGTCTGCTGCCAGACGGCAACCTGGCTGGCACGGGGCACTTGATAGCGGTTGATGTTCCAGGTGCCGTTGCCGGGCCCGTCTTCGTAGAGCGGCATGTCCTCGTACAGGGCGTGCCCGATACCCATCGCGATACCGCCCTGGAGTTGCCCGGATACCAGTTCTTCGACGATGGTGTTGCCGCACTCAAGAAATGTGTGGTGGTTGAGCAGCGAAACTTCGCCTGTACCCGTGTGCACCGCCAGCTCCACCAGCGTCCCGCAAGCGCTGTAGTAGGTGACGCCGGCATTGTTGCGCTGGGTCGGTGGGAAGTACGGATTGGACCGGGTCAGCAACTCGAAACCGCGCTTGGTGGTCATGCGCGATTTCTTGGCGTCCGAGGCACCCTCCCCGTATTGCACGGCCAACCCGTCCAGCGGCAGGTTCTCGGTCGTGCCATCGACGGTGTAGTCCGCCCGCGACCAGGCCCAACGATTGAATGCGTGCGCCATGACGCCGGTTATCCGGCCCGTCGCGTGAGCGCCTTTGGCCAGAAACTCGAGCGACAGCGGCTCCATGCCGTTGGCGGTGAGCTTGCCATCCTCCCAACGTGCATCCTGCTCGCGCACCACATACGGTGCGGCCTGACCGCCGCCCAGGCCTCGCTGCCAATACGCCAGCGCGACCGGCCACAGACCGTGGCGAAAAATGATTCGCGCGGCCTCGAGAGTCGGAAACGAAAAGAAATAAGACGAGTTGCTGGCGCTGGATGCCTGCAATAGCATCGGCGTCCAGCGCGGATCCTGTTGTGCGGCGTCCTGCTGTTCCTGAGAAATGAAATACGGGTTGATCGTCGCATTCATGCCCAGATCGTCCCACTCGGTTTCCGCGGTATGCACGACATCCGCAGCGCGCCCCAGCCATGTCGAGACCACGGCGGCCTGACTGGTCGAATACCCGGTGCCCATCTCGGCGCCCGTATTGCGGATCTCGATGGAACCGTCCGGTAGCAGCTGCACCTGGGAGAACACACCCTCCGCGCCGTGTCCGAAATCCTTCTGAACGCAAGCAAAGCCAACGCCATAGCGTTGCTGCGGATGATCGGCCTCATAGGCTTTCTTGCGCGCGGCACGATTCGTCCAGATGTCGTGCTTCTGCGCCCGTTGCAGGATTTCCTCGCCGCGCATATGCCCAGCGGGAATCGCACCCTGGGTATTCTTCATGCCGGACTTGAACACGTTGGCCAATCGAAGATCGATCGGATCCATATCGAGCTTGGCCGCGATCTCGTCGACCATGACTTCGGTGGCGGCCATCGTCTGCAGCGTGCCGTAGCCGCGCATGGAGCCGGCCTCCGGCATCCGCGAAAACGCGGCCGTCGCGGTCAGATCGCTCTCGGGCATGTAATAGATGCCCTGCGCCGCCGTGGTGCCCACGAACGCCACCGAGTTGGAAAAATTGGCGCGGCCGCCACCGTTGGCTGTGAGATCCTGTTTGAAGATCTGGAATTTGCCGGTCTTGCGTTCCACTGCCAGCCGATTGCGGATAGCAAAGGGGTGGCGTTTCATCGTCGACTGGAACTGTTCGAAGCGGTCGTTGGCCAGGCGCACGGGCCGGCCATCGCCGTAGAGCGCCGCGATCAACCCGTAATATGGAAAGATCGAGTTGTCCTTCGACCCGTACCCCACCGTATAGGTCGGATGCAGGAAAAAACGCTCGCTGGCGAACGTGCTGTTGGCGTGCAGTTCGGCCATGCGCTCGACCAGCTCGCCCGGCGACTGGCTGCCACACACGACGTGCATGTCGCCGGCGTCACGGTCGAACCAGCAATTGGCGTTGTCCGCCTCCATGGCGAAATGATCGATATAGGGCGTTTGATATTCGCCGTCGAACACCAGCCAGTCATCGGGCGGATTATCGAGCCGCTGCTTCAAATCGTTGGCGTAGTACATCGCCCGCTCGCTGTCCTTGCCGTTTTCCAACGCCTCGGGCCAGACAGGGTGACGCTTGCGAAAGTCCGGATAGAGCACGGTTTCCTGCAACGCGGAAAACCGGTCGTCGGCGTACGGTGTGTCACCGCCGACCCGGATATATCGAAACCCGCCGTAAGGCGGCTTGTCCGGCAGCGGCGTCTTGTCGCCATAAACCACGATATCGTCGGCCGAACGCGCCCGACTCTTGGCGATGCGATAACGCGCGAAATCGTGGTAGATCAGCAGGGCTACGGGATAACCCAGATACAGCGGCGTTTCGCCCTGCGGGAGGAAAAACTCCGGGCCGTAGTACTTGGGTACTGTGATGCCATCACGCGCCATGTCCTCGGCCGTAACGACCCGATCCGGCATCAAACCCGCGTCTTCAAGGCGCGACAGATCGATTCCCTCGAATGCGTGATCACACCGGGTGGCGCGAATGATGAACGCATGCGATTGCGTATCCGGCCAATGCGGCATGTCGCGTGCCCGGATATCGCGGGCAAAGACCTTGCCGCCGGTGACCTTGGCAACGCCGTCAAGCCGGAACTTCATGCCCGTGCCCGGCGTCCAGACCTGGTCGGTGGGCGTGAGCACCTGTTCCTCGAACAGCGAAGCGAAAGCCGGGCTGGCCAGATTCGCGACATACACACTTACGCCCGCCACCATGGAGCGTTTCAGGAACTGACGGCGAGATTCATTAAATGCTGGCATGGCTGCTTCCCTCGAAGAAGGCATCGCTATTATGACTGTACGCTCGACCCGACACGGCCGAAACCGGGAGCGTCCGGACCGATGATCAACCGTCGACCAACGCCGTCGCAACGGCGTTGTGGCGACCCACAAGCGCGGGCAGATCCACGCCCAGAAGCTCGCCGCGATGGACCCGCAAACGGCCGTTGATGACACTCATATCCACGCGCGGCGGCAAACAGAACACCAGCGCCGCCAGCGGATCGTGCACTGCACCGCCGGCCAACGGCAGGCTGTCCAGCCGGTAGCCGACGATATCCGCCGCCATGCCCGACGCCAGATGGCCAATATCGTTGCGCCCGAGCACTTCGGCACCACCACGGGTGGCCAGACGCAACGACTCCCGCGCGGACAGCCCATCCGGCCCGTTCTGCAGCCGCTGCAGCAGCATGGCCTGGCGTGCTTCGCTCAGCATGTGCGAGCCGTCGTTCGAGGCCGACCCGTCGACGCCGACGCCGACCCGCGCGCCCGCAGTCTGCAGCGCCTTGATCGGTGCCACGCCCGACGCCAGACGCATATTGGAACTCGGGCAATGCGCCACACCGCAGCGATGTTCGCCCAGCCGCGCAATCTCCGCTTCGTGCGGATGCACCATATGGGCGAACCAGACGTCGTCGCCGACCCATCCATTGGCTTCCGCATATTCAACCGGCGTCTGGCCGAATGTCTCGCGGCAGAAGTTCTCCTCGTCCAGCGTTTCCGCCAAGTGGGTATGCAGATGCACCCCGTAATGGCGTGCCAGTTTTGCGGTTTCGCGCATGAGATCGGTGGAGACCGAAAACGGCGAACACGGCGCCAGCACGACACGAGTCATCGCATAAGGGTCGGCGTCGTGATACGTCTCGATCACCCGCTGCGAGTCCCGCAGGATGAAATCCGCGCTCTCGACCGCGTGATCGGGCGGTAGTCCGCCGTCCGACTCGCCCACCGACATGGACCCGCGCGAGGCGTGAAAACGAAATCCCATCTCGGCAGCCGCGCGAATCTGGTCATCGACGCAAGCGTCGTTGGGCCAGATATACGTATGGTCCGCCGCTGTCGTGCAACCGGACAGCATGAGTTCGGCAATCGCCACCCGGGTACTCACATCGATGGCGCGGGCGTCCATGCGCGCCCAGATCGGATAATGGGTGACCAGCCAGTTGAACAGATTGCTGTCCTGCCCGGCGGGCACATTGCGGGTCAGCGTCTGATAGAAGTGATGATGGGTATTGACCAGTCCGGGAATCAGGATATGACCACTGGCGTCGATCGTCTCGTCCGCCGGGCCGGTGACTTCGTCACTCGGCCCGATCGCGTCGATACGGTTATCGACGATGCGGATACTGGCGTCGTACAGCATGCGATCGTCGTCATCCAGCGTCGCGATCACCGACGCGTTTTGTATCAGTGTCGTACCCATGTCCTATCCCTGTTGCTCATCCTGATTCCCGAAAACCAAACCGCGGCGCGCTTCAGCTACCGCGATAGGTGCTGTAAGCGTAGGGCGACACCAACAGCGGCACGTGATAATGCTCATCGGCCTGGGCGACCCCGAAGCGCACCACGACGTCGTCCAGAAACGCCGGCGAATCGACCGGCATGTTCTTGTCGGCAAAGTACTTGCCGACCTCGAACACGATTTCGTAGCGCCCGGCGGGAAACGCGTCGTCGGCCGCGAGCGGCTGATCACAGCGGCCGTCGGAATTCGTCACCGTCTCGGTCACGATGGTTGGTTCACCATTGTCAAAGCGCTTGACCGTGACCTGAATTCCGGCGCCCGGGCAGCCGTTGGCGGTGTCGAGCACATGTGTCGTGAGATAACCCATATCGTTTCTTTCTCGTTTGTCCTGAAGAATATACGAATGCTCACACTGTATTCAGTGCGGCTGACAGTCACCGGGAGCGCCCGTTGCCGATACTCAACAACGCACGCCCCCGGTTGCTTCGCTTTACGAATGCGCTGCAGATTCCAGCTCGTCGGTTTCGGTTGCCGTCTCGCCTTCGTTGATTGCGTCGCTACCATTAAGCAGCATGTTGGTGATCACGGCGGTCACGGCGGTCAGCAGAATGCCGCTATGCACGATCGGTGCAGTCCAGTCCGGGAAAATGCTGAAGAAATCGGGCGCAGCCAGCGGGATCATGCCGAAACCGATCGAAACCGCGAATACCAGCTGGTTGGTCCGTGCCGACAGGTCCGCCTTGTTCATGATGTTGATGCCGGCGGACGCCACCATGCCGAACATGATCAGCCCGGCACCGCCGAGTACCGGCT
>Ga0206123_10004878_pt1 | contig 10317 bp, 7 predicted proteins | sample Helgoland_Spring_2_FD_160086 | JGI IMG/M metagenome (GOLD analysis project Ga0206123, IMG submission 160086) | Pelagic subsurface seawater microbial communities from Kabeltonne, Helgoland, North Sea - Helgoland_Spring_Bloom_20160316_1 | ecosystem: Environmental > Aquatic > Marine > Epipelagic ... | reverse complement strand
AGACCATTGGTTAAATACAGAGAGACCCAGGCATTATCACCGGCAACGTAACGAATAATGGTACCGAGAATGATCCCAGCGACCATGCCAATAACAATGCGGCTAGTCAGGCTGAGTTTTTTCTTTTCGCTCATAAGCGTCCTTTATTATTCATTCTAAAAAACTGCGACAGCCTAGCAGAAAGCTTTTAAATAAGCAGCTATAAAACTGTAAGCCTCGCTGAACACCTTCTATTGTGCGACATCTGACCGGGTTAAGGAAGATTTTAAGGTATGGATAATAACGGACATACCTTTAGCAAAACGTTCACTTAGCGGTTTACGGATAACATACTGTAATTGCAATACATCAAAACCTTTATGCTGTTTCATTAACCACGCGTCACTGGTTATCACTTCATCAATTAAGCCAAGCTCTTTTGCTTCCTGACCTGACCAGACTTCGCCCGTTGCAACTTTGTCTATATCCAGCTCGCTGCGATTTTCCTGAACAAAAGACTTAAACTGACGGTGAATAGCTTCTAAATCCTGCTTAAACTTACGGCGCCCTTCATCAGTATTTTCACCAAAGATAGTCAAAGTGCGCTTATATTCGCCCGCGGTTAATTGTTCAAAATCGACATTGTGCTTTTTCAAAAGACGGTGGAAATTCGGTATTTGAGCGACCACACCAATTGAGCCGATAAAAGCAAAAGGTGCCGCCATGAGCTTATGACCAACGCAAGCCATCATATAACCACCGCTTGCAGCGACCTTATCAATAGCCACATTGACTGTTAACTTTTGCGCTCTCAACCGCTGTAACTGAGCAGCCGCCAGACCATAGCCATTAACGACACCACCGCCACTTTCCAGTCTTACCAGTACTTCGTCCTTCTCAGTGGCCAAGTTTAGAATAGCGTTGACTTCATGGCGTAAACTATCGACTTCCTTCGCGTCCATACTGCCTTTGAAATCAATAACAAAAAGACGTTTCTCTTTGTTCTCCGCAGCTTTCTTTTTCTTTAATGCTTTCAATGCTTTTTTCTGAGCTTTTTTATCCATAAGCTCAATTTTCAACTGTTCACTCAGCTCATTCAGCTCTTTAGATAAATGCGTGACTTGCAAATCGCCTTTACTCTTTTTCTGCTTCTGCGCCGCCTGAGCAATAAGGCCCACAATAAAACCAACAGCCACAACAATAATAGCGGCTTTTAGTAAAAAGCCTCCAATATCAGCAACAAAATCCATACCACTCTCCTAAAACGAAAAAGGCCAGCATAACTGCCGGCCTTTGAATACCAAGTGTTCAATAACCTGAGATTATTCTACCAAATCTGCGTCGCTGATTGTCACTTGCATCATATCAGATGCAAACCAAAATGCGATTTGTTGCTGCATTTCAGCCGTAACCGCCGCAGACGATTCTGAACTAACTAATGAAGCGTGCTCTGCATCACCGCCAAAACGAACGATGCCCGACACTGAATTGCCATCAGGTGTTGTTGTCTCAGAAATGCCCTCTAAACCTAGTAATCCGGCTAGAGGTTCGGTACCTGCCAAAGGTTTATTTTCAACTGCGTTTGGAATTACTGCATCACCTACAGCTTCAATCATAAGTACAGGTGTTTCCGATGCGACTACGCTACTTGCATAGTTAACAGGGTCTCCTGAATCGATAACGGTCTGAGCCGCAAAAGCGAACTGTTCAAGAGTTGCATTAATTTGCGCAACTTGCTGTTCTGACGCTTGTGCCATAAATCCTGCGTAGAATTCTTCAAGAGTCGCGCCGCCAGCGATAGCCTGGTCGGCCGCCGCTTTAAACTCTGGGTTAGACGAATAGAGTAAAGTTGCTTTAATAGTCGGCCCGAAGCTGTCAGAAGCCAATAGGAAACTCGCTATGCTACCACCTGGCATACCTAAACTTGAGGCTTGAACAGAAAACTGTCCATCAAGAGCCGCAAGCGGGCTGTCTTCACCGAAAGACGTATTAGCTAAGGCTGTGAAACCAGTTCCGGCAATTGCGCCTAAAGAATGTCCAACAAAATGCACATCCTGACCGTTTAGTTCTTCTGTAGCACCCGCATCCTGAAAGTAATTCAAACTTAGACGAAGCCCAATAAGGTCAGTAATAGACTGACGCAAGTTATCTCGTGTCGTTAATAAACTGCTTAAGTTCATATAAGCGGTAACGCCACTTTCACTGGATGCGTCGATATCATCAGTGCCGTCATTGTCGACATCAAATGCACGCCCGCCATGCAATGGATGGTCGATGGCAACAGTCGCAAATCCGGCTACTGCGAAAGTCCCCGCTATTGCTGCAGCATTTTCTTTCTCGCCCGTAATACCGTGTTGGAAGATAATAACAGGCCAACCATTGGCCGGAGCGGTTAAAGGATCAAGCCCCATTGTAGCTCGCACGCCATTTGCCGTTGCCAAATCAGGAATGGTAATAAACGCTTCTATAGTCTGATCGCCCTGATTTGCAGGAATAGGATTATATCGAGTTAAATTGCGTTCCTCATCAACACCTTCAATATCAAAGCAGTCGTTAGGCGGCAGCATCAATTTTGGATCATCAATCATTGCAGCACTGATTCCCTCAGCTGCAGCATCAATTTCACCAGCCTGCAAAGCATTTAGTATAGCAGCCGGACTATCACATTGAGCCGTCCACCGTCCTGTCAAAGGTGCATTTGGGTTCTCTGTAGTAGGTAACGGCGAGTAATAAGGTAAGTCTACCTGCCCTCCATAAACTTTTGCTGCACTTGCTACAGCCAGAACGTTCGGATCAGTAATTCCTTCGCCGGACAAAACCGTATTCAAAGTAATCCCCTGAGAAACGGCTTGAAGCACTGGTGGATTAGAGGCCGAAACCCGTTGTCCTAGTAAACTTTTAGTCGCGCCCAAAACATCACCCACAGACTGTGTAGTAAAGTTCGAGCTGTAAATCACGCCTTCAGGATCAACGCCATACTGCTCTAAAGAACCTTCATAACTGTTAACCAGGCGCTGCAGAGAGACTGCACTTGCATCACCTGAAACAGGCTTCTCATCGGCATTACGTTTCATTAAGGTATAGGTTTGTGATGGCTTAACATCGCGACCGAGGGAGTCTTGAATATTGTCGGTCAATACCACCAGGTAACCGGTTTTAGGTTTGAATGGACGCAGTGGTACAACGGCAACACTGCCCTCACCCGTTGCTTTAACGGTAAAGTCGGTATTGTGTTCAAGTTCACCTGTTACGGCACATACAGCCGCTGGATTTGCTGCGGCACATTGCTCAGAAACCTCACTGCCGCCCTGAATCGTTTCAAATACACGGATTGAGCCCTGGGCTTCCAGGCTAGCAGCTTCAATAGTGACTCGCTCACCGTTTTCATCAACTGGTAATGAGAAATCAAAAGTTAAAGTTGAGTGCGTACCCCAGCCATCAAGCCCATTGATAGCAACCTGAGGGTTTGCTATATCTGACGCATCTTCAACCGGCAAATTCAACGTGCCATCAGTTGAGCCACTTAATAAGATGTTAGTAGGTGCAGGTAAAGCACCATTGGACGGGTCAAAAACTACGCGAGACGCAGCAACACTGACTTCAGTTTCTGTAACAGGAGCTTCGTCGCCGCTACCACAGCCTACAAGGCTAAGTGCAGAACCAATTGCAAGCGGGAGTAATAATTTCTTCATGAGGTATCCTCAATTCTTTTTATGATTTGTTATTTTACGTCTTCTCTTAACGATTTTTATACACCTGTATCAAATAAGATGAAAGGCTTTTTACCGATTTTTCGTTCGTTTGCTGAGAAGTTACTCGAATATCGTTACAATAGCCCACTCACCCGACCACAGTCCAATGGTATTAAGAAACTGTTATGGAAATTAAAACCGTACATGATTATCAGGCTAGCCCTGAATTATTGAAAAATAAGGTTATTTTAGTTACTGGTGCAGGCGACGGAATTGGTCGTCAAGCCGCGCTGAGCTACGCTGAACATGGTGCCACAGTTATTTTACTGGGGCGTACTGTTAGCAAGTTGGAATCGGTTTACGATGAAATTATCGCTCAGGAAAGCCCTCAACCAGCAATTATTCCGCTCGATTTAAAAGGCGCAACAGAAAATCATTATCGTGATATGGCAGCCACCATTGCCGATCAGTTCGGTAAACTAGACGGCGTGCTGCATAACGCTGGGCTACTTGGCATTCTGTCCCCTTTTACTCACATTGAAAAAGACAGCTGGGACGACATTATGCAGGTTAACGTAACGGGTCAGTTTGCGATGACTCAGGCACTGATTCCGGTAATGGAAAAGTCTCCGAATGCTTCCTTAGTTTTCACATCTTCCGGCGTAGGAAGAAAAGGCCGGGCATTTTGGGGAGCTTATTCTGTCAGTAAATTTGCTACCGAAGGTATGGCTCAGGTTATCGCCGACGAGTATGAAGATACCAAATTACGCACCAACGTCATTAACCCCGGCGCAACCCGCACATCAATGCGTGCGAAAGCGTATCCGGCAGAAGACGCGAAGTCGCTTAAAGCACCAAAAGATCTGATGCCAACTTATTTATACCTGATGAGTGATGACAGCATTTCAGATAATGGTTTGTGTTTCGACGCCCAGTAAACCAGCAGCTTCGAACTGACGTATCGGTAAAAAGGAAACGTGTTACACTCAGTAACATGCATAATTAATTAGGTTACGTCTATGACATCGAAGCTACAGCAGCGAGCCGTTAATATACTCAGGCTCGCTTTGCCTTTCAGCGCAATGTTTAGTTTTTCAGCAGTTGCTGAGCCCCCGGAAATCGAAATTTTTGATAACGTCCGCCAGCAACAATGGGTGGGAGTAAGTCCGGTTAGTCGCGATACTATCTGGCTCTCGGGTGAGAAAGGAACTGTAGCCAGAACTACCGATTCAGGAAAAAGCTGGGAATATTTTCAGCCCGGACCTGGCGACCTCGATTTTCGCGATATTGAAGCTATTGATGACCGCCGAGCCTATGCGTTAAGCGTTGGTACCGGTGGTCAGTCACGTATTTACTACACTGAAAATGGTGGTAGCAGCTGGCGTCTGCGTTATCGCGGTGAGTCAGACAGCTTCTTCAACTGTATGGCACTCTCTCCTAGCGGTGAAGCCTGGGTGCATGGCGACAGTGTTGGAGATGAATGGCGGATGGTACGCAGTGCCGATGGCCGTAACTGGATGCAAGTTCGCAGCGCGGTTGCCGAGCCACCTCAGTCTAACGAAGGTGGTTTCGCCTCAAGTGGCAGCTGTGCCCGTTTCAATAACGACAACTGGATGATAGCAACAGGCAATGCTGACAAAGCCCGAGTATTAATTAAAGGCTCGTTTGGTATACGTTTTCGTGTGGTAGAAACACCAATGGAAGCAGGCCCTATGGCGGGCATTACCAGTGTGTGGCCTATTGACGACAAAACCTTTTATATTGCCGGTGGTGACTTAAATGATGCTTCTGGTGACGAAAATCGCTTGTGGCATTATCAAAACGACGAATTTAATGCTTTGCCCGGACCACCAATTAAAGGTGCTCTTTATAGCTTAAGCCTGGTCGACCACAATGGTTCCTGGCTACTGACTTCTAACCCTCAAGGCGCGGCAGCATTAAACCTACAGAGTAATGAGTGGTTTAAGCTCTCTGATGCCAATATTTGGAATATTCAGTGTCATGGGGATATCAGCTGCTGGCTGGTTGGTAAAGACGGTTATGTCGGTCGTTTGCAATGGCAGGCGCCGCAACAGCGCCCGAAACTCTAACGGTTAACGAATATTAAGCGGCTGGAGAACTCAATAAAGCCAGCCCGCCTAATAAGTGACGGCTATTAAACCCGTGTCGCTTAAGCACATTAGCTACAACCTGGCTTCTGTTGCCTGAGCGGCACAGACAAATAATATCGCGTTCACGCAAGTGTGAATTACTGTGTATAAATTGAATGACTTCGGTCAGTGGTACATTAACCACCGCTGCATTGCAGGGAATATCGGACAATACGTGCTCCTGCCGCTCCCGCACATCAACAATTAATAAATCATCGCGATGCCAGAATTCGTCAGTATCTCCAACCGGAATATTAACCCCATCATCCACACGACAGTCACCGTTTAATTCACAAGGCGTGTAAACAATATGGTGCTCTGAGTCTTGCCCCGGGCAAATAAGCGTACTCTCGCCTATAAAGCACTCATAAGCGCCAGGTGCTGCCTCAGACCCCGTAAATAAAAAGTCTGAACCCACCCGGCTTTTCAGTGCAGCTGATTCACTTAATACATAGACCGGATTACGACTACCGACTCGAAATAAGCGCCGTTCACCAATACTCACACAGCCAATGACGCTGCCTTCGCACTCAACCGGAACCGCGTCACAGGAATCAGCAGCAGACTGCGGCCAGCCAAACACATCATATTCACCTATAGACTGCGCAGGCATGAGTATTGGCAATAGTAACTCGATGGACTGGCTGGTCATTGAATCAGCCGACGTTGATACCACCGCTTTCACTTGATAGTGCTGGCAACTAACAATATTTTCAATTCTACCAGCTAAAGCCGGATGAGGATCGATAACGGCTATTTCTTTAGCTTGCTTATCTATCACCAGGTAACAGCAATGATCATCGTACTTCAGTTGCACAACACCATCTAACTGAGCGTCGTTATCGTTATTCGTATCCGCAACAATCAGGCAGGAACTTCTTAATGCGTCAGCGGCTTGCTTTATACGTAGACAAGCCTCAGTTATTTCCTCTTGTCGCGTTGCCGGACCAAAAGATAATCGAATAGCGGAACCGCTGCGCCACTCTTCCAGCCCCATGGCGTCTAAAACAAAGCTCTTTGTTACCTTAGAACTGCACGCAGAGCCTGAACTCACTCTTATCTGGCATGCGTCAAAAACATCCATAATATCGCGCGATGCAACCCCTTCTACGGAGAAGTTCAGCGTAGTAGGAACCGAGCGCTCAAAGTCATGGTTAAATACAATAGAGGGGAAGGCTGACCTCAGGGCTTCAACCAACTGAGATCGATAATCCTGTAATTTAGCCTCACTATGAAAGCGACGGTTACTGTCATCCAGCATCAATTCAAATAATGCATTTAATGCTGCTATTCCGGGTAAGTTTTCGGTTCCGGAACGCAAACCTGACTCCTGCCCCCCACCAATAATTAGAGGAGTATAAGGCGCAGAATCCCGAACCGCCATAAACCCAATGCCTTTGGGTCCATAAAGCTTATGACCACTGAACGGTGCGTAATCAATGGTTGTTTCATCTAAATTAAGAGCTTTTTTCCCTAATACCTGAACGCAATCGACCATCCAGGGTACATCCGGGCTATGCTGACGTATCGTTTCTTCCAGTTGTTTTAAGTTCTGAATAACACCGGTTTCATTGTTAACTGCCATAGTGCATATCATGGCAGCATCTTGTACATGCTCAGCAATAAACTGGCTATCCAAAAGGCCTTGTTTATCAACCGGAATGGCAACAAGCTCAGCTTTCAGCCCAAGTAACTGGTTCCAGTGGGCCAAGGCTTGGGGCACTGCTTTGTGTTCTGTCGCACCATACAGCAGGTATTTTTTTCGCTTATCGGGAGCAACCTGCATAGCTGCGTGAATTGCAGAAACAACAGCCGTCTGTATACCCTCTGTCGCACCACTGGTAAAAATAAGCCGCCCTGACGGCAAGCCGACAATTTTGCGAGCTAACTGGCGTGTGGTATCCAGAATATAGCGAGCTTTTAAGCCAGTAATATGGCTACTTGAAGGGTTACCAAAAACCGTTTCCATAGTGTGAGAAACAGCTTGGATAATTTCGGGAAGTACCGGAGTGGTAGCATTACAGTCCAGATAAAGTTCGTTTGCGTTTGTCTGAATATCTACTGGTTTCATGCCACCCTCCAAATTAACTAAAAGTTATATGTTTATAACCTTTATGACTAAAAGGGTCAATGAATCTGGTTTTCTTTCCAGGCTTGTTCCTTTTTCATCCTATCTTTTCGCTTATCGCATGGTTCATCACAGTCACAAGCTTTTTCCATACCCAAAGCGCCGATGCCACCGCAGCTACCGGAAATTGTCTTGCGCTGTACAATATAGCCAACGGCCATCGCCAGCACAACGATGATGAATAAGGCGAATACCATTATAAAGGTTTGCATTAGAACTCCTACTACTGCTCGGCCAACAACGGCTTAAATGCATCACTCATATACTCTTCAAAACCGTCTTCGGTTTTATAAATGAGCATAACTGCCATATTGTGTTTTTTTGCGAAGGACTTTGCTCTTTCCGTTCCCATAACAAATAAGGCAGTTGCATAAGCGTCGGCAGACATTGTGTCCTCGGCATAAACTGAAGTCGAAACTAAGTTATGCTGCACAGGAGCACCGGTTACCGGGTTAATAATATGGGAATATCGCTTACCATCTTCTTCATAGTAATTACGATAATCACCCGCTGTCGCCAAAGCGCCGTCTTTAAATTGGACAACACGTTGCACTGCACGTTCCGTTGAAACCGGTTTTTCTATAGCCAGCCGCCATAATGCTTCATCAGGCTTGCCGCCTTTTGCGATAACCTCACCGCCAATTTCCACCAGATACTGTTTTATGCGCAATTGATCCAGTAAATGACCAACTCTGTCGACACCGTAACCTTTGGCTATAGTGGACAGGTCGACATAAATATCCGGGTTATCTTTAATCAGTTGATGATTTTCGACACGTAATTTTTGATAACCCGTTTTTTCCCGAACCGCATTCAGCTCTTCTTCCGATGGCTCTTTTTCTGGTCTTGCCTGAGGACCAAAGCCCCAAAGGTTTACCAGGGGACCAACGGTTATATCCAGAGCACCTTCCGTTTCCTCAGCAATCTCAAGCCCGCGAGTGACTACCCGTTCAAGATCGCGGCTAATCACCATAGGTTCGGTACTTTTAAACTGATTAAACTGAGAAAGATCAGACTCGGGATCATAAGTCGACATTTGTGCATTAACACGCTCGAGTACAATATCGACTTTCTTCTGAATCTCTTCTTTGCTGTGTCTGGGATCCTTCGAGTAGACAGTGACACTATAGGTGGTTCCCATAGTCTTACCGCTAAAGGATATTTTCTCAGGTGAGTCAGAACAAGAAACTAAAAAGGCCAGCCCCAGAAGGGCTAGCCAAATTTTAGCAATCGACAGTTTCGATAGCATCATGAATTAACCACCAAAGTCATCCAACATGATATTTTCGTCTTCAACGCCTAAGTCTTTCAACAAGTTGATAACTGCCGCGTTCATAACCGGTGGTCCACACATATAGTACTCACAATCTTCTGGTGCGTCGTGGTCTTTAAGATAACGCTCATAAAGAACGTTGTGAATAAAGCCAGTATCACCTTCCCAATTGTCTTCAGGCTGTGGATCAGACAATGCCACGTGCCAGTCGAAGTTCTCATTCTCTTCGGCCAGCATGTCGAAATCTTCAACATAGAACATTTCTTTTTTCGAGCGGGCACCGTACCAGAACGATACTTTACGATCCGTTTTTATACGACGCATCTGATCGAAAAGGTGGGATCTCATTGGCGCCATACCGGCACCACCACCAATGAATACCATCTCTGCTTCAGTATCTTTGGCAAAGAATTCACCAAATGGACCTGAAATTGTGACTTTATCGCCTGGCTTCAGACTGAAAATGTACGATGACATTTTGCCTGCAGGCAAGCTTAAGTCGTTAGGTGGAGGCGTTGCTATACGGACGTTCAGCATAATAATGCCTTTTTCTTCCGGATAGTTAGCCATTGAATAAGCACGCTCTACTTCTTCATCAACTTTAGATTCAACATCAAAGAAGCCGAAACGATCCCAGTCAGCATGGTACTCTTCCGCGATATCAAAATCTTTGTATTTAACGTGATGCGGCGGAGCTTCAATCTGAATGAAACCACCAGCACGGAAAGGCACTTCTTCACCTTCCGGCAATTGAACCACAAACTCTTTAATAAAGGTTGCTACGTTGTCGTTAGACTTAACAGTACAGTCCCACTTGCGAATACCAAAAACTTCTTCTGGTAATTCAATTTTCATGTCCTGTTTAACGTTAACCTGACACGAAAGACGGCAGCCTTCACGAGCTTCACGTTTCGTAATGTGGTCAAGTTCGGTGGGCAGAATATCACCACCACCTTCTTTGATAGTTACACGACACTGGCCACATGAACCACCGCCACCACAAGCTGACGAGACGAAAATACCAGCATTAGCCAGCGCACCCAGAAGTTTAGTACCTGGCTGGGTCACGATTTTTTTGTCTTCGTCGTCATTAAT
>Ga0206123_10004876_pt1 | contig 10320 bp, 8 predicted proteins | sample Helgoland_Spring_2_FD_160086 | JGI IMG/M metagenome (GOLD analysis project Ga0206123, IMG submission 160086) | Pelagic subsurface seawater microbial communities from Kabeltonne, Helgoland, North Sea - Helgoland_Spring_Bloom_20160316_1 | ecosystem: Environmental > Aquatic > Marine > Epipelagic ... | reverse complement strand
GCATTGAGAGACGTGTTTTCCCCTCTGTAGAGAGTGCGTTCCTGTCACCAAAAACGAAAAAGTTGCCACCATAATTACCAATGGCCCATTTGTTAGCACCGCCATTCGTTGTGGCAGCAACAATCTCTGCATTCGGCCGGCTTGGACATAGAAATCCGTCAATTGATGTTGCGTAAACCATTTTCCCGTTGACAACGGTTGAAATATCTTTATTCGATTGTTCAAAAAGTGGTGCTTCTTCAAGAAACGGCAACAGAAAATAAAACGCAGTTGCACCGATATATCCCTTATATGGTCCGGCTACCTGAATAGGAGACTTTTTATGGTTTCCTACGGTTGTGGCATTCACACACAGAGGAGGAAGAACTCTATTTGCATCCAAGAGACCATGAGCAGCAAGACCAATCTGCTTAAGGTTATTGGTGCAGACCATTCGACGAGCAGCAGAGCGTGCTGATTGAACAGCCGGCAAGAGAAGAGCTACAAGTACACCGATAATCGCAATAACAACAAGAAGTTCGATGAGCGTGAAACCGCGATGTAAAAATTTTTGACTAGTCATTATGGGTCCGCCTGCCTCCGTAACGATTCGAAGTTTTACTAGTTGACTAACACGTAATGTCCCACCATGAAAAAACTTATTATTTACTGATCACTTTCGTGTTCTTTCGCAAAAAAGACCATTGAAGATGCGTGTTTGTGCGAATGTCTGGGGTGTGGGGTTATAAAAAAAGTTTTCATATGAATGGTGTATTCATCGCTCATTGGATGCATGCCACGTGGCCCTTTGCCGGTGTGGTATCACGCAGGTGATACGGCATCACTTGCCGGTGCGGACGGCAGGAAAGAAGCGACTCCTCGCAGGATTTTGACACAGTATTGGGCAAAGAGTGACTTTTTATGTGTCATTGTGTGTTGTGCAAAATGCTTTGTATTTCGGTAAATCATCGAGTGAATGACTCCGTTCCGAGGGCATCATTTCCGTGGCTAATAAATGCTGATCATTTCTGCCGATAAATATCAGAGTTGTCTTTTTTCTGGAGGTGAGGAATGTTGAAATATCTTGCTGTCAAACAAATAGTGATCGCGGTCGGTGTTGTCCTGTTAACAGCTGCGGCTGCTATTGGGTTCAAGTCTTTCTCTGATTCTGTTCGGTGTACCGGAGCATGTTGCAACGAGCCAGCTGCAAAGATCGGCTCTCTTGATAGTCTCACCCGGTAATGTCAAAAAAATCTGCTCGTTACTAGCATCATAAATAATATTAGGAGTTGACTACGTGCTGTTTGGAAATCAGGTAATTAGAAAAATCATTGTGACATTAACGCTGTGTCTCTTAACAACGCTTACATTTGCGAGTGAATCTGTACAGGTTGTTAAGGCGACTCTAGGCACAGGAAAGGCTGCAACGGATGTTACCGGTCAGGTAAAAGCAATTGTCGCTAGTAAAGGTTCGACTGTAATAAGCTCGGCAGGGTTGAGCGTGAGGAATCCCAAAGGATATTTTCGTGATCGAGTCACTGTCTATTATCAGTCTGGTGACGTAAAGAAGGCTATTACACTGCCCAATGGTACATCTGTGAATTTGTCACAGTTATTACAAATGAATTAGACGCCGATAAAGATCATTCGTTGAATCTTAGATGTAGCTACACGTCTGAATTGCATACAGATATTCTCATTAATAATTTATTTACTCTTTCAATAGTCTTCCGAGAGATGTCTTAGCCACGCTTGGGCCGTTTGCTATTAACTTCCCGCCCCAACGCCCCTCTTTGAGACACAATTCATTTCACGTTGAGCCTCTTTTTAACAAAATAAAGAGGAGGGATGAGGGTATCTATCACGTGATGGATGAATAATGAAGCCTTGGCTAGCAGCCGTCACCACATGAAGTTAAGTCCAGCCAGTGCTCCATGATAGAAAGCACTGCCAGAGCTATTAAGTCCATTTCCACTACTAGGTCCACTTGCAGCCTCCAGCACTTCTGGTTGGTCACCAGCTACACCGATACCATTTATCCAGAGCAGTTGATATCCAAGCTGAATACTGACAGCCTTGCTTATCGAATATGCCAAACGTGCACTGAGGTCACCCGCAAACGCAACCTGATTACGAAATACACTATTTTTATTATCAATGGTTCCCGCTGGTATTCCGTCATCCCATCTTCCTAAACACTGGTTGCCGTACAGTCCAGCTTTAGGACTGCAGGACAATTTCCATCGAGACTGGTTTCTGATCAGTGGAATATCCGCTCCTGCTTGCCATCCATAGAGGTTGTTTTGTGTGTTCCAATTCCAACTAATGGTTTGATTACCGCCTGTATTGATTCCAAAAAGTCCAAGCGTATCTGAGACTTGCAACCAACGAAAACCAGTTAGCCATTTTATTTGATTTACATCTGTAGTGTGATAGAGATTTGCTTCAAAACTATGAAGTCTTGAGGTGTAGCGAGTATCAACACTGTCTACAATCGAGATTGATCCACCTCTCGTTGGAAAAGTCCATGTGACACCCGTTGTTGGTGTGAATATTTGAGCAGCCATGGACTGAACATCAAAGTAACGAAAGCCTACGGCATCAAAAAATAAATCTTGATCTCGATATTTTATCCCCGAGATATCGGGTCCAGCGGCGGTGTTAAACCGAAAGCTACTTGCGTTAAGCAAATCACCAGGTTGTGGAGCAAGCTCAATTAGAATTGGACTGCTTGAAAGCGTGTTTCGCGTTAATATTGCTGCGCCCACATCAAACTGCCAATGAGCGGGAGACTTGTTCACATGTAAAACGCTCTTGTACGAGGCATTTTGTGTTGGCTTTAGAAATGTTTCAGTTAGGGCTCCATCAAGTGATGGTGTTGTTTCGTCACTTGCCGAGATAGAAACATTAGTACACACCAAGAGCAAAAGCATTGTAAAAGCAGGGCATCTCATTTAATCACCGCCTTATAAATAGAGCCACCTAACGATCAACATAACTTAAGTAGTGGCATCGGCTATATAAGATGTGTCGAGGGAACAATTATGTAAAAGATGAACTCATTTACCTTATCATCAGTTTTTTCTTCATTTGAAAGATAATGTTCTTACTCGCAAAGAAGCAGAGGTTGTAAAATTAGGGCAGACTAGGTTGTTTTGCACGATCAGATAAGAAGTAATACAACGATTTTCTTGCATGTTAATAATGAATTTTAGTGAAGAGAATACTGCTTTGAGCAACGCCCCTAATCAAGAAATGATCCTTGGTTATTTATTTACTCTCTCAATAGTCTTCCGAGAGTTGTCTTAGCCACCCGCGATTTTCATGCCGCGATGGGACGAAAAAAACTTTGAAGATAAAACTACTGCCCCATCTATAGATGGTCCCAATTCAGGCCAAACAAGTTTCAGGGTCTCTTATCTTTGCCTGTAATGTTGAATGGTCGCTAAAACTAAAAATAAGAGTTTTTGTTTGGAGCAATATTGGAGCAAAAGCTTCAGTGGGGGAATCAAGTTTTTGCTTATTACTAAAAATAAGCGGGTGATTTAAGAAAACGGCTATACTTCCAATTTTAAAATCAGCATAGAAATGATGGTTCAATCTCCCTTGGGGGTAGCGGTACTGTGCGTAACTCTCGTCAGTATTTTGTTTTTCAGTGTCACCATATTGTGGTGGCACTGCATGGCACCCCGATTCTTCAATCTGCTGGGCAACTTTTTGGGCGAACTTTTCATCCGGCCGCGAGTCAGCATGCCCGACAGCAGCTCCGAAGTGTGCATCTGTGATCTGGAGGTAGTGCTTCATGGCGACTGTCGGTGAATTGTCCAGCCATTTGCACCCCACATGCTGTGGAAATTCATTGTTCAATTCAGTCTCTCGGCTGGATCGTAGATTGACAAACAATTTCGGCCACTGCTGGACACCTGCACGACGGAGTATTCGACCAAACTGTGTGCGCTGGTTTTGGTTCTGTTCACGATACCGACCGATAGAGTCCGCCACTGATCCCTATTTTTTAGCATCCAATATGGCTCATGACTTTTTTCCGCAGATTTCTATTTGTGTCGGACTACCATACAGATGGTTTTCCAACTTCTGCACTCGAGTACACCTGATCTGAGGTCGAACATGATCATTGCGGCACGCCGGTGTCTAGCGGCACTTTTTGATCGCCTCCATGATTCGCCGAAAAAAGAGTGGCTCGATACCTGTGTTGTCAGTCTGGCAGCAGTAGGATTTCTTGGTCACCTGCTGCTCGTGGCGGTGGTCAATATGCTGCCGGAGATTCCACAGACAATTTTTGAGGGCCTCGATCGTAGCCTACTCCACGCGGTCTATACTCCGTTTAGCATCATCCTCTTCTACGAGGTGATCTTGCTGGTATTTGCCCTCGCAGACTCTCACACCGGAGAAGTCGCGAAGCAGTACCAGATCGTCTCGCTAATCGTTGTCCGGCGAGTTTTCAAAGACATAGGCAGCTTCGAAAGTTTGGAGCATTGGCTCGCGGAGACTGAGGCGGTGAAGGCAGTGCTGACCGACATGGGCGGCGCTGTGCTGATGTTTGTCCTCGTTACCGTTTTCACATTACTCCGCCGGACTATTCCAAAGGTGGCGATTCAACGCGACCTGGTTGGGTTCATCGAACTGAAAAAGGCGGTTGCCGTTCTGTTGTTGGTCGTGCTCTCCGGCCTTGCCATGTTGAACCTTGCGGTTTGGCTTCGGGTGTTGCCGGTGTCCCTCCTAGGACTGACACAATTGCCTGAAAATGTTGACATGTTCTTTTTCCCGCTCTTTTTTGAGTTCATGATTTTTACCGACGTGTTCCTTCTGATCGTCTCACTTGCCTACTACGATCGGTACGAATACGTATTCCGGAATGCCGGCTTCGTTATTTCCACCGTCTTGCTACGGGTTTCACTCTCAACCCCAAAGCCCTACGACATTGGCGTTGCGCTGACCGCGATGGCCTATGGAGTAGCCATTCTTGCGGTGTTTGGCTGGTTCAGTTCAATCGTCAGCCGTCAGCAGCCTCTCGACGGCAGCGACAAACTCCAAACATAAATGCTGATCATTTCTGCCGATAAATACCAGAGCTGTCTTTTTTCTGGAGGTGAGGAATGTTGAAGTATCTTGCTGTCAAACAAATAGTGATCGCGGTCGGTGTTGTCCTGTTAACAGCTGCGGCTGCTATTGGGTTCAAGTCTTTCTCTGATTCTGTTCGGTGTACCGGAGCATGTTGCAACGAGCCAGCTGCAAAGATCGGCTCTCTTGATAGTCTCACCCGGTAATGTCAAAAAAACCTCTATTGTTCTTCAACAGACTGAATGGTTCTGTGACGACCGAGGCATGTTTTCTATGACTTCGCTCAATCGTTTCCGATTGCCAAGAAACTTTGGCAGAACGAATCGTGCTGCCAAAAACAGAGACATGCCAATGGCAGCATGTGGTCGATGTATTCATCACTCCGCGGATGAATGCAGAATGTTTTTCGCAGGCGAAACATCATTCAGGTGACACGGCACGGCAGGTAGCAGATGTTTCATGAAAGCCTTCCCAGCCTGCTGGTGCGGGATGACAAGGCAAAATCACTTCTTCACAGGCCGCGCGACGGGTGCGAGTAAGTTCCTCAATCTCTTCTTGGAGCGCTCTGACATAGTTCGCTTTTTCTTCTTGTGAAAAACGATGACTCCTGCCATCTTCGCCAGGTTTAGTTTCCTCAACGTGCTGCCATTCTTTAATTGCAGCTTTGCAGAGCGTCGATTGCATGGCAAATAGTGGCTTGCCATCAGCACGCCACTGTTTCTCATTACGAAGAAATTCAAATTCAGGATGGAAGGAATCGGGCAGTCGCCCCGGCACAAGTGGTAATCGACGAGTGAAACAAAGACATAATCGTGCATAGGCAAGATCACCGCATAGCATGCCTAAAGTGAAATTGCGCACTTCGGTACCGCGCCTGGCTGTGAGCACATATCGGTTGTCATCGCGATTGTTATGAAGTGGCCACCAGGTACTATCAGGGTCTGCCCTCATGGTAGCATCAATAGCTAAACGTACGCGGTCCTGCTCCCGCCAATCATAATCTGCCGCGAATGTAGCGAAGAGTGTTCCATTCTCTTTATGAATCATAGGGGTTGAGTTGGAACTAGCTATGGTCGGAATCAGGTCGCTGAATTCTTTCGAAGGAAGATGCTTCCTGTGGTATTGAAGAAAGTGTTCCGGGTCGAGTGGAGTTCGTACCCGTTCGATAGTAAAGCACTCCGGCTTCACGCTGTGAGAGTCTGCCCGTAGAGCAGCCTGTACCGAAAAGTTATCTTCCATCATGTGTTCGCGGAAACACTCCAAATTGAAAAGTTTCTGTGTAAACACCTGCTCGTGTGCCGGTAGCGAGTGTGATTCCTCAGAAGGCAGTGGTCCACGAAACGCCGTGACAAGTGAATCAGCTCCGAGGATAAAGTGGTCATCGCCTACATAAAAAGCATTGCTTCCTTCCTCGCCCGCAGTGATGGCTTTGGCACGAAGTTTGGCCCAGTTCGCTGCAGAGTCAGGATTCTTCCCTGCATGAAGGGCTTCTTGCTGGAATTGCTCCCGAAATAATTCACGGCCACGTTCAAAAAATGGATTATCAAACCACACCTGGTCACCTGGCAGGAGCCGATCTGTCTCGTAATGACGCTTCCAAAGAATGTCATATCCTTTGTTCGGAAGTTCATCAGGAATGACCTTGCGTCCTAGGAAATCGTTCATGGCATCAATACCATCGGCGTTTCCTGTTGTGCGAAAATATTGAATGAAGCCCTGGACCAGGATTAACGTGGTGTATTTCAGGCAACGGATGCGAGGGATGGGCGTCCCATCGGCACCGTGGAGAACCCAGAGGTCTTCAATTGCTTCAACTGGTTGAATCCCAGGGGCAACCACAAAACAGTCGTTTTCGAGAACCCAATAGGCAGGGTTGCGCATTTCCGGTGAGTCATCTGATGGTCGAATCACTGTGCCGGTCATGACGGCTCGAACAATCTCAAGGCGCAGGTGGCGTTCATCACTACTGATATCTTCCTGTCCAAGAATCGCGTCCGCGCGTGTGAGAATACCTTGGCTGGAAGTCGACGAAGGAAGACCAGAATGCGTTTGTCGTGTCAGTGCATTACTGGTGGTTTCAGCCCGGTCTGGTTGGCTTGAAACTGTGCGAGAAGTTGGTAGAGAAGAGGAGCTTTCAGCGTTCATCGAACTCACGATAGTAAAAATTATGAAAGATAGTTCTGGAGTTTGCTGGCACTCTGCTCGCACACTGGACACTCCAGTTTATCTTCTTTTTCTGAAGAAGATAAACTGTCCATCTCCGACAGTAAGAGTCTCTTATGAAAAAGTCAGGCCAAAAACTATTCAAGTGGCTGTAATTCGATATTTCTGAACCAGACGGGTTGTCCCTCTGCTTGTAAGGCAATAAATCCAAAGCTGAGTTGGGTCGAAACCCCAGCCTGTAAGAGTTTGTCACTTAATTCAACTCGTCCTTCGGGATCGATTTGCGGATGCTCATACCGCAAGACTTCCTGACCATTCACGCGGTGGATCACGTACTCGTTTCCTCGCACTTCAATCTCAATGGCGACCCATTCCTGTGCGGGAAAGGTGGGTGCCGATGATTTCACAATATGCTGCGTGATCAACTCTCCGCCCATTTCCAGATTCGTCCCCGGGGTGCAGACATTGCCCGTGGCTCGCCTGCCACTTCCTTCGTCAGCAAGGAATTGGAATTCCAGGCTCACAGGGAAATGCTGATGGAGTTCTACACTCTGTGGCGATTGCGAATGAATCATAATGCCACTGTTGAGATTCACATACTTTGGAGCATCTGGCATCATCTTTCCAGCGAAGCGATATTCCATGCGAAGACGATACTTTGCGTATGGAATGTCTGTGTAAAGATGGCCGTACTGATTGTCGAATTGTTTGTAGCCATCATAAGACACCTTCAGAATGCCCTCCTCAACACGGAATGTGTCAGCAAAGTTTTGTCCGAGAGGATGTCCTGTGATTTTTACTGTCCAACCGGAAAGGTCTTCTCCATTGAAGAGTGAAATCCACTGACGGGGTGAATGGGCTGTAGGCAGTTCTTCTCCACTTGTGAGAGTTGGTGTGGTAAGAAGAGTGCAGAGTAGGAGAAAGCGTATGCGATACATGATGCGGTCTTAGTCGGAGTTAACAGCTTTTATTTATTATAATGAGGTGTTGATGTGCAATAAGGACAAAGTTGAACTCCAAAGCAAGTTTGTTGTAATGGCTTCATCTTCGGGGCTCGACACCGAGGAGTGATCGAACGAAAAAGTCTTGGCGACGGCGAAAAAGATAGTCACTTTCACCGACTCCATGGCCACCATTGGGCACAAGAAGAAATTCAAAATCCTTCTTGTTTTGGATTAAGGCGTCAACCACCTGAAGTGTTGATGCAGGATCGACGTTCGTATCGAGTTCTCCAACTGTCAGAAAGAGGTTGCCACGAAGTTTGTCGGCGTGAGTGACATTCGAGTTTTGCTTGTAGTGAGGCCCAAGTTTCCCCATCCATGCTTCATTCCACCAGATTTTGTCCATCCTGTTGTCATGGCATCCGCAGTCACTTGCAGCCGCTTTATAAAAGTCGCCGTGGTGCAAGACTGCTGCTAGGGCGTTTTGCCCGCCAGCACTACCGCCATAAATCCCAACACGGGACAGATCGATCCAAGGGTATTGTTTCGCTGCAGCCTTGATCCAGGCAATGCGATCGGGCAGTCCGGCATCCGCAAGATTCTTCCAGCACACGTCATGGAATTTTTTTGATCGCCAGTTGGTTCCCATACCATCGATTTGTACGACTACGAAACCAAGTTCAGCAAGACGTCGTTGAGAGACGTGGCTACCGAACTGTTTTCGTACATGAAAGTTGTGTGGCCCAGCATAGATATGTTCGATAACAGGGTATGAGTTTTCTGGATTGAAAGTCGAGGGGCGTATCAAGGTTCCATAGATCATGGTTTGATTGTCTCGCCCGACACTCGCAAAACGAATTGGTAGCGTAAAATTTTGTCGTTGCAGTTCGGAAATGTCTTGAGTGAATAAGTCTGCGACAACGGCTCCGTCTTTGGCCTCCCGTAGCTGTGCACGTTCTGGAAGGTCAACTCGCGACCATCGGTCAACAAAAAGTGATCGATCTGCATTGAATTCCCACTGGTGTGTGCCATCTCCGTCGGTCAAGATAACGAGGTTGGTTCCGTCAAGATTTATTCGGGCTAGGTGAACATGATACGGATCTTGGTCAGGGTAGATTCCCATCGCCGCGAACCAGATGATGCCACGGTCCTCATCCACATGTTCAATTCTTCGAACGACCCACTCTCCCTTGGTTATCTGATTGATTTGTTTCCCTGTTGTGGCATCAAATCGATAAAGATGGTTCCAGCCGTCTCGCTCACTCGCCCAAACCAAGTCATTTGATTGATCGAGCCAATGAATCATTGTTTTTTGCGAGTAGTCAATAAATGTTTCTGATGTCTCGTTAACGATGTCTTGAAGATGGCCTGTTCGTGAGTCAATTGATCGAAGTGCTAATTTTTGATGGCCTCGTTGGTTAAACAAGACATATGCTCGCGCGCTATCTGGTGACCATCGCAGGAAGCGGACGTTCCATGAGTCTAAAAAAGTGCTGTCATCGCAAGGCAAAGCACGCTGTTCGGTGAGGTTAATAAGTCTTGGACGACGTTGCGAAAGTGTGTCCCCAGCCTTTGCATAGTCTATCCACTTCATTGTTGGCTGAAGTTGGTCGTGTGGTGCTGAAGTGAGCAGGGGAATTTGACGCCCGGTGACTCTGGTCTCCTGAAAACCAATCGCATACTCTCCGTTTGGTGAGTAGTGAAATCTGTTTAAGAAGGGGTCGTCCTGATTGCCATTAGTCGTTACCCGAAGGTCCTGTTCTGTGCTGCGCAGCCAGACGTTATGGCCTCGTATAAACAATTGGTTTTTGGATTTGTCTTTTTTGCGTTTAGCGGCCTGAAGGTTTTTTTGAAAACTCTTCATGGCGAGCTGCTGTGAGTTGGTGTCAATCGTTGCCGTGCAGTCCCAGGCTAAAGCACTGAAAATCCCGGTAAGTTTGTCAGGACTGAAGTCAGCCACCCACTGATGACCGTCAAATGTAGAGAAAGAACGACGCTTCCCAGCAGGGATGCTTCCATAGTGTTTGAGTTTTCCGTCACGCTGCACCCAGAAGATCCGGACTGGACGATCAAATGTGTTTTGGAATGTGAGCATGACAGGGATTTGTTGCCCGCCACTTTTGGACCAACTTCCTAGAGGGGGGAGTTGGACAAA
>Ga0206123_10004872_pt1 | contig 10322 bp, 7 predicted proteins | sample Helgoland_Spring_2_FD_160086 | JGI IMG/M metagenome (GOLD analysis project Ga0206123, IMG submission 160086) | Pelagic subsurface seawater microbial communities from Kabeltonne, Helgoland, North Sea - Helgoland_Spring_Bloom_20160316_1 | ecosystem: Environmental > Aquatic > Marine > Epipelagic ... | reverse complement strand
GGAAGGCCTCCGGTTATGTCTTTAGTTTTTGATGTTTCTTTAGGCAATCTTGCTAACACATCGCCCGCAGATATTTTTTGACCATCTTTAACTGATAGAACTGTATCAGGTACCAAATAATATCTTGCTTCATTCCCATCTGCTTTCTTTATTATTTCACCTTTTTCATTTCTTAGAGTTATTCTAGGTTTTAACTCAGAATTTTTAGATGAAGATTTCCAGTCTGTTACTGATTTAGACGATAAACCTGTTGCATCGTCTAATGTTTCTGTCAATGAAGTGCCTTCTGTTAAATCCATGTAATTTACAATACCACTCGTTTCTGCAATTACTGGTAATGTGTATGGATCCCATTCGGCTATCTTTTTTCCTTTGTCAACTATATCTCCATCTTTAAAGAATAATTTTGAACCATAATTTACTTTATAAATTCCAAGCTGTCGTTGTTGATCATCTTCAATACTTAATTGAGTGTTTCTACCCATCACAATAATATTTTTCTTTGAGTCTTCAATCAAATTTTTATTAACTATATTTAATTTACCTTTTGTTTGACAAATAATTTGGGACTCTTCTTTAATTTGAGCCGTACCTCCAACGTGAAAAGTTCTCATGGTTAATTGTGTTCCTGGCTCACCAATAGACTGAGCTGCAATCATACCTACTGCCTCACCAACACTAACCAGTTTTCCTCTAGCAAGGTCTCTTCCGTAACATATTTGGCAAACCCCTTTTGTAGATGCGCAAGTTATTACTGAGTAAACATTTACAGATTTAACACCAGCTGCATCAATTTTTTCACAATCAAACTCATCAATTAATTTATCTTTTTTAAGAATTATCTCTCCTGTAACTGGATTTTTTATATTTTCTGCTATAACTCTCCCTAAAACTCTCTCTGATAAACTTACTAAAATATTTCCACCTTCTATTATTTCTGAAATATATACAGATGATCTCTTTTTAGGATCACAAGCAGCTTTAGTTATTTGAACATCTTGAGCTACATCACACAATCTTCTTGTTAAATAACCAGAGTTAGCTGTTTTTAACGCTGTATCTGCAAGACCTTTTCTAGCACCGTGTGTGGAGTTAAAGTACTCTAATACAGATAATCCTTCTTTAAAATTTGAAATAATTGGAGTTTCAATAATTTCACCAGAAGGTTTTGCAATTAAACCTCTCATACCTGCTAATTGCTTCATCTGAGCCTGTGATCCTCTAGCACCTGAATCTGCCATCATATAAACAGAATTAGTTTCAATTCGATCATTGTCATATATTTTTTCAGCAGATGAAATTTCTTTCATCATTTCATTTGCTACTGTATCAGTACACTTAGACCATACGTCTACAACTTTATTATATTTTTCTCCTCTAGTGATTAATCCATCAGAATATTGTTTTTCATACTCTTCTATTTGTTTTTTTGTATTATTGATTAAACTTTCTTTAGTTTTAGGAATCAGTAAATCATCTTTACCGAAAGATATTCCAGCTTTAAATGCGTGCTTGAAACCTAATGTTTTTATTCTATCACAAAAAATAACTGTTTCTTTTTGACCACAAAATCTAAAAATAGTATCTATAACTTCAGAAACATTCTTTTTAGTTAATAATTTATTTACAGTTGCAAATTTAATATTACTATTTATTGGTAGAATATTAGCTAGTAGAAATCTTCCGGCTGTACTTGTGTATTTTTCTAATATAGGGTTATTTTCTTGATCAACTGTTTTAAAAGTTGAAATAATTTTAGAGTGTAAGCTAATAGATTTATTTTCAAGAGCTTGTTCAATCTCTTCAATATTTGAAAAAATACCTCTAGGTTTTTTATCATTTTCTTCTGCTTGGGATAAATAATAAATACCTAGAACAATGTCCTGACTTGGTACTATTATTGGTTTACCATTTGACGGGCTTAAAATATTGTTAGTAGACATCATTAACACTCTGGCTTCTAATTGAGCCTCTAAACTTAAGGGAATATGAACAGCCATTTGATCTCCATCAAAATCAGCATTAAACGCTGCGCAAACTAATGGGTGTAGTTCAATAGCATTTCCTTCTATCAATTTTGCTTCGAAAGCTTGAACTCCAAGTCTGTGTAATGTTGGTGCTCTGTTTAACAATATTGGATGTTCTCTTATAATATGTTCAAGAGAGTCCCAAACTTCACTTTTTTCTTTTTCAACTAATCTTTTTGCTTGTTTGATTGTAGTAGCTAAACCTAATTTATCTAATCTAGCATATAAAAATGGTTTAAATAATTCTAATGCCATTTTTTTTGGTAAACCGCATTGATGAAGTTTTAATTCAGGACCAACAACAATTACTGATCTTCCAGAATAATCTACTCTTTTACCAAGTAAGTTTTGTCTAAATCTACCTTGTTTACCTTTAAGCATTTCTGCTAAGGATTTAAGGGGTCTTTTACCAGTGCCTGTAATTACTCTTCCCCTTCTACCGTTATCAAATAATGCGTCAACAGACTCTTGCAGCATTCTCTTTTCATTTCTAACTATTATGTCAGGGGCTTTAAGATCTAAAAGTCTTTTTAAACGATTATTTCTATTAATAACTCTTCTATATAGATCATTTAAATCAGATGTAGCAAATCTACCACCATCCAATGGCACTAGTGGTCTTAGTTCTGGCGGTATAACTGGAACAGATGTTAGAATCATCCACTCAGGTTTATTTCCAGAAGAAATAAAAGATTCTATTAGTTTTAATCTTTTAATAGTTCTTTCTTCAGTTACTTTTGATTTTATTTCAGGGAGTGAATCTCTTAATTTTTTTTGTTCTTTTTTTAGATCAAGATTTACCAGTATCTCTCTTACAGCTTCAGCGCCTATACCTGCTGTAAAGGAATCTTCACCAAATTCTTCTTGTGCTTTTAATAATGCTTCTTCTGAAATTAATTGGCCTTTTTTAAGATTCGTAAGACCTGGTTCAACAATAATAAAACTCTCAAAATAAAGAACTTTTTCAACCTCTTTAAGTTTCATATCTATTGTTAGCGAAATTCTACTCGGTAATGATTTTAAAAACCAAATATGTGCTACAGGACATGCAAGATCGATGTGTCCCATTCTTTCACGTCTTACATTAGATTTTGTTACCTCTACTCCACATTTTTCGCAAATTATTCCCCTAAATTTCATTCTTTTATATTTACCGCAAAGGCATTCGTAATCTTTTACTGGACCGAAAATTCTAGAGCAAAATAGACCATCTTTTTCAGGTCTAAAGGTTCGATAATTAATAGTTTCTGGTTTTTTAATCTCACCATAAGACCAAGATTTAATTTTTTCAGGACTCGCTAAAGTAATCTTTATGCTGTTAAAGTTATTTTCTTGAACAATATTTTGGTTTTCAAAATTTTTTGGTAAATTTTTTTCCATAGTTAATTTAATTCAATATTTAAACCTAATGCTCTAATTTCTTTAACTAAAACATTAAAAGATTCTGGAACACCAGACTCGAAGTTATTATTGCCTTTTACAATTGTTTCGTAAACTTTAGTTCTACCTGCTACATCATCTGATTTTACAGTTAAAATTTCTTGTAAAGTGTAAGACGCACCGTATGCCTCTAAAGCCCATACTTCCATTTCCCCAAATCTTTGTCCTCCCAATTGAGCCTTACCACCAAGTGGTTGCTGAGTTACTAAACTGTATGGTCCTGTAGATCTAGCGTGAATTTTGTCTTCAACTAAGTGGTTTAATTTAAGCATATAAATAATTCCAACAGTAACGGGACGATCAAACCTCTCTCCAGTTTGACCATTCCATAAATGTGTTTGACCTGAGTTTGGAAGTTTTGCTAAATTTAGCATTTGGTTTATGTCATTTGTACTTGCTCCATCAAATACTGGCGTAGCTATTGGCACACCATTGGATAAATTTTTTACCAATTCAGCAACTTCTTTATTTGATAATTTTGAAATAACATTTTCATAATAAGAGTTTCCATAAATTTGTTTAAGTTTTTCTTTAATTTTTTCGATTTCTTTTTCAAAATTTTTTACATATTGTTTGATTTGATCACCCAATTCTGAGCATGACCAGCCCAGATGTGTTTCTAAAATTTGACCGACATTCATACGGCTTGGAACACCTAATGGATTCAAAACTATATCAACTGCTTTTCCATTTTCCATGTACGGCATATCTTCAACAGGAACGATTTTACTTACAACACCTTTATTACCATGTCTTCCTGCCATTTTATCACCTGGCATTAGTCTTCTTTTTACGGCAACAAAAACTTTTACTACTTTCATAACAGTGGGAAGTAAATCATCACCTTGTTGAATTTTAGTTACTTTATCCTCAAATCTTAATTTAATATCCTCAAATGCGTTATCAAATTGATTTTTTAATTTTTCTAAATCTGCATTTAATTCCTGTTTTTCTAATGGAACTTTCCATAAATCTTTAAGAGTTAATTTATCCAAATCATTAATATTTAGAGTGGTGCCTGGTTTTAAATCTTTAAATTGCTTGTTAATACTTTGACCGTTTAACAAATCTGTTACTCTTAATTTTATATTTCTGTTCAAGATTTCTTCTTCAACTTTTTTATCTTCTTGTACAGACTCAATCTCAGATCTTTCAATAGCAATAGAACGTTCATCTTTTTCGATACCATGACGATTAAAAACCCTTACATCAATAACTACTCCTGTACTTCCTGATGGTAATTTTAAAGACGAGTCTCGTACGTCTGTAGCTTTTTCACCAAAAATAGACCTTAATAATTTCTCTTCAGGACTTGAAGATGTTTCGCTTTTAGGTGTAACTTTACCAACTAAAATATCACCTGGTTTAACTTCAGCACCTACATAAACTATTCCTGACTCATCTAAATTTCTTAAGCTTTCTTCACTAACATTTGGGATATCTCTGGTAATTTCTTCGGCACCTAATTTGGTATCTCTTGCCATTGACTCATATTCCTCAATGTGCACTGAGGTAAACACGTCATCTGTAACACATCTTTCTGATATTAAAATTGAGTCTTCAAAATTGTATCCCTGCCAAGGCATAAATGCTACAGTTACATTTTTACCCAAAGCTAATTCACCCAATTTAGTTGCTGGACCGTCAGCTATAATATCTCCTTTTTTAATTTTATCACCGACCTTTACTAATGGTTTTTGATTTATACAAGTGTTTTGATTAGATCTTTGAAATTTTGATAAATTATAAATATCAACTGTTGATTGGGATAAATTTGTTACATCAGTCGCTTGAACTACAATTCTTTTACCGTCTATTTTGTCAACTAAACCACTTCTTTTTGCAACAATTGTAACCCCTGAGTCTAGTGCTACATCCGCTTCAATTCCCGTTCCAACTAATGGTGATTCAGGTTTTAATAAAGGAACCGCTTGTCTCATCATATTTGAACCCATTAATGCTCTATTAGCGTCATCATTTTCTAAAAATGGTATTAAGGCAGCAGCTACTGAAACTAATTGCTTAGGTGATACGTCTATATAATCAATACTTTCTCTAACAGATAGCTCAAAGTTTAGATTTTTTCTACAAGCAACTAGTTCCTCAGCAAAAGAACCGTCTTTATTTAAAACTGAGTTAGCTTGAGCAATAGTAAATTTTTCCTCTTCAATTGCTGATAAATATTTTATTTCAGAGGTTACTTTACCATTAGAAACTTTTTTATAAGGGCTTTCAATATAACCAAACTTATTTACTCTACAGTACGTAGCTAAACTATTGATTAATCCGATGTTTGGTCCTTCAGGTGTTTCAATTGGACATATCCTTCCATAATGAGTTGGATGAACGTCTCTAACTTCAAAACCTGCTCTTTCACGTGTAAGACCACCTGGCCCTAAAGCAGACACTCTTCTTTTATGAGTTATTTCAGATAATGGATTTGTTTGATCCATAAATTGTGATAGTTGTGATGTTGCAAAAAAATCTTTTAAAGAAGTTGTAATTGGTTTTGCGTTAATCAAATCTTGTGGCATCGCTGACTCAATTTCAAGAAATGTAGACATTTTTTCTTTAACAGTCCTCTCCATACGCAACAATCCAATTCTGAATTGATTTTCTACAAGTTCACCCACAGATCTCACTCTTCTGTTTCCTAAATGATCTATATCGTCAACATCCCCTTTTCCGTCCCTCAAATCCAACATAAATTTAATAATTTCAATTATATCGGCTGTTTCTAAAATTGTTTTTTTATCACTAGTATTTAAATTTAGTTTAGAATTTAGCTTTACTCTTCCAACTTCAGAAAGATCGTATCTTTCTTTTGTAAAATAAAGATTGTTAAAAATTTGTTCGGCTATTTCGACTGTTGGTGCTTCACCAGGTCTTAAAATCTTATAAATATCATTTAAAGCGTCAGACTTATTTAAATTTTTGTCAATTTTTAAAGTTTCTAAAATATAAGGTCCTTTATTTATAGGGTCTATATTTACGATACTTAATGACTTTTCTCCTTGTGCTAAAATCTTTTCAAGTTGTTCTTCGGTTATATCGAAACCTGCGCCAATTAAAATATCGCCACTTTTATCTTTAATATCTTGTGCTATATATTTACCTATTATTTGATCGTTGGGTATCGATATAGTGTTCAATCCTTTTTCTTTCAATTTTTTTGCTATTATAATATTAAGTTTTTCACCTACACCTAATACTTTTCTATTAGTTTTAGCGTCTATTAAATCATAAGATAATTTTTGAGGTCTTTTATAGTTATCTAAATTAAAATCTGTAACCCAAGATTTTGACTCTGTGTTATATGTATATTTACTTGTGGAATAAAAAGTATCAATAATTTTATTTCTAGAATAGCCTAGAGCAAACAAAATAGTTGTTATCGGAAGTTTTTTCTTTCTATCTATTCTAAAATACAAAATATCTTTTGGATCAAACTCAAAATCTAACCAAGATCCTCTACCTGGAATTATTCTACAATTAAACAAAAGTTTACCACTTGCGTGGGTTTTTCCTTTATCATGATCAAAAAATACTCCAGGACTTCTATGCATTTGATTTACAACTACACGTTCGACACCGTTAGTAATAAATGTTGCGCTTGGTGTCATTAAGGGTAAGTCACCAATAAAAACTTCTTGCTCTTTTGCTGATAAAATTTGTTTAGTGTTGTTTTCAGCATCAATATCATAAACAACAAGTCTTAATATTGCTTTTAATGCAGCAGAATAAGAAAGGCTTCTTTGTTTACATTCAATAACATCAAACTTTGGTTTTTCTAACTTGTAAGAAATATACTCTAAAGTAGACTTATCGTTACCGTCTTCAATTGGAAAAATACTTTTAAATACTTTATCTATACCCTTCGACAATTCATTAAGTTGATCTTTTAAGGATTTTGATTTTAAAAATTCATCGTAAGAATTTTTTTGCACCTCAATTAAATTAGGAATTGATAAACCTTCAACAAGTTTACCGAAATTTTTTCTTATATGTTTCTTTTGAGTAAAAGATAATTGCATCAAATATAAAAAATTTTACTGCAAGTTTGATCCTACAGTAAAACTTAGTCTTAAATCCTGTTTACTTTAATTCTACTTTAGCCCCAGCTGCTTCAAGTTTTTTCTTAAATTCTTCAGCTTCTTTTTTAGCAACGCCACCTTTAATTTCTTTAGGTGCCGCTTCTACTAAATCTTTAGCTTCTTTTAAACCCAAACCAGTTATTGCTCTTACTTCTTTAATAACATTAATTTTTTTATCGCCTGCTGCTGCTAAGAAAAGTGAAAATTCAGATTTCTCTTCTCCAGCTGGTGCCGCTCCAGCTGCAGGTGCTGCTGCTGCAGGTGCTGCTGCTGTAACACCCCATTTTTCTTCAAGTTGTTTTGAAAGCTCTGCAGCTTCTACAACAGTTAAAGTTGAAAGTTCGTCTATGATTTTATTTAAGTCTGCCATTTTTATGATCCTGTGATTTAATTTTTTAAACTCTTCGCGCGCGCTAAATTAGCAATTTTTGAGCCAGGTGCAAGTAAAATACTCACTAATTTTTGTGCTGGTGTAGCTAATATACCTACAATTTTGGCCCTTGCTTCTTCTAGTGAAGGTAATGTGGCGATTATAGCCACTTCTGTTTGATCTAAAACCTTGCCGTCCATAAATCCAGCAACGATTTTTAGTTTTTCATGAGATTTAGCAAATTTAGTAAGAATTTTAGCTGTAGTAATAGGATCAGAAGATATGGCGGCAGCTGTAGGTCCTGTAAAATATTTTTCTAAGTCTTTAACCGGTGTATCCTTAATAGCTATTTTTGTAATTCTATTTTTAGTAATTTTAAATAAAATTCCTTTATCTCTAAGTTCTTTTCGCAATTCATCAAGTTCTGTCACATTTAAACCTTGGTATTGAGCAATCATGACTGACTCATTAGATGTGAAATTTTTCTTCATTTCCTCAACATAGTTTTTCTTTGCTTCTTTGTTCATCATAATTATCTAGCTCCAATCTTGTAAGAAATTCCCATTGTAGATGTTAAATAAATGTTTTTAATAAAATCACCTTTAATTGTTTCTGGTTTTTCTTTTTTAACAGTTTCTAAAAAATGATTAAAATTTTCTAATAACTTTTCGTTTGTGAAACTCTTTCTACCTATTGTGGCAGCTAAGTTACCATCTTTGTCATTTCTAATTTCAATTAATCCTGTTTTAATATTTTTAACAGCTTTTATTAGATCAGTAGACACGGTCCCAAGTTTTGGGTTAGGCATTAAACCTTTTGGTCCTAAAACTTTACCATGTTTTCCAATTTTACTCATCATTGCGGGTGTGCAAACAAGTTTTGTAAAATCAAATTTACCTGCAGCTATATTTTCTATCAGATCTTCTGATCCGACAATATCGGCTTCACTTTTTTTAGCCTCATCAATTTTATCTGGTTCACATAGAACGGCAACTTTATTTTTTTTACCAGAACTATTTGGGAGTTTTACCGTAGTTCTTAAACTAAAATCACCACCTTTAGTTTGTTTCAGATTTATTTTTAAAGAAATATCAATAGACTCATCAAATTTAGCGGTAGAATTTTTTATCACTAAATCTAAAGCTTCTTTAGCAGTTAATTTCTTATCTTTGATAACTGTTTTTAAAATTTCTTTATATCTTTTAGATTTATTTTTCATATTTACTCTTTAACTTCAATACCCATAGATCTAGCTGATCCACAAATAATTTTAGTAGCCTCTTTAATATCAAATGCATTTAAATCTTTCATTTTTTCTTTTGCAATTGCTTCCGCTTGTTTCATTGTAATCGAACCAGCTACAACTCTACCTGGCTCTTTCGAGCCACTTTTTAATTTAGCTGCTTCTCTTATAAAGTGAGATGCTGGTGGTGATTTAATTATAAAGTCAAATTTTTTATCTTTGTAAACCGTAATTACAACAGGTACTGGTTTACCCATAAAAGCTTTTGTTTTTTCATTAAACGCTTTGCAAAATTCCATAATGTTTATTCCTCTTTGACCTAGAGCAGGACCTACGGGAGGGGCTGGATTAGCTTGTCCTCCTTTAATTTGTAATTTTACATATCCTGTAATTTCTTTTGCCATTTAATTTTTTTCCACTTGGTTAAATTCTAAATCTACTGGTGTTGCTCTACCAAATATAGAAACTGACACTTTAAGTCTAGATTTTTCTTCATCTATTTCTTCGATTAATCCATTAAATGAAGCAAATGGACCATCACAAACTTTAACTTTTTCACCAATTTCAAAATTTATACCAGTTTTTTGATTATCTGCATTTTCAGAAACCTGGCCAAGTATTCTTTGAATTTCGGTATCGGATATCGGTGTTGGTGTATCTCCAGAACCCAGAAAACCACTAACTTTTGTAAGATTTTTTATTAAATGATAAATTTGTTTTGATAGTTCCACTTTAAGTAAAACATAACCTGGAAAATATTTACTCTCTTTTTTAGTTCTTTTACCTTTTTTAACTTCAGTAACTTGGTGAGTAGGAACTAAAATTTCGCCTATACTATCTTCAAGTTTATGTTTTTTTAATTCATCTTTTATATTCTCAACAACTTTTTTCTCAAAACCTGAATATGCCTGTACAATATACCAATTCATTGTTTAAAAATTTATAGTTAAGACTAGATTTAGAAAAAACCTTAGAATTTGATCTAAGATTAGAAAGAATATTGCTGCTATAGATGCTAATGCAAACACCATAACCGCACCCATCATAGTATCTTTCTTCGTAGGCCACGTAATTCTAAAAGTTTCTTGTTTAACTTCCTGAATAAATTTTAAAGGGTTTTTCATAACTTATCTAAGTTTGGCAGGAGC
>Ga0206123_10004855_pt1 | contig 10348 bp, 13 predicted proteins | sample Helgoland_Spring_2_FD_160086 | JGI IMG/M metagenome (GOLD analysis project Ga0206123, IMG submission 160086) | Pelagic subsurface seawater microbial communities from Kabeltonne, Helgoland, North Sea - Helgoland_Spring_Bloom_20160316_1 | ecosystem: Environmental > Aquatic > Marine > Epipelagic ... | reverse complement strand
CCTGCTGGCCGCCCTGTGCGCGCGCCGCTCATGACATGCCGGATCAGTGCTCGGGCGCGTCTTCGCCCCAGACGTCTTCCAGCGTAGCGGCGCGGCGGCAGGAAAACTTGTAGAACTTGTATCGGTAGGGGTTCTTCTCGTAGTAGTTCTGGTGGTACGCCTCGGCGGGGTAGAACGTCGTCGCCGGCACGATTCGGGTCACGATGGGCGAGGGCGCGTCCGGGTCGTCCTGCAATGTTTTCTTCGTGGCGCGCGCGGCCTGCATCTGGTCGTCGGTGACGGCAAAGATCCCCGAGCGATAGGAATCACCCCGGTCGCAGAACTGGCCGCCGTCGTCGGTCGGGTCGATGTTGTGCCAGAACACATCGAGTAGCGCGTCGTAGCCGACCTGGTCGGGTTTGTAGACGACTTTCACCGCCTCCGCATGGCCGGTGTCTTCCTTCGAAACCTGCTCGTAGCTGGGGTCATCGACATTGCCGCCGGTATATCCCGAAGTTGTCGAGACCACGCCGTCGACGGCGTCGAAGGCCTCTTCCACGCACCAGAAACAGCCGCCGGCGAAGATCGCAACGGCTTGATTGTCGGCAACGTCGGGCTCGAAAGGCTGTTGCGCCTTCGATGCGTCGGCCGCGATCGCGCCGGCACTCGCCAAGGCCAGCCACGTCAGGGCAAGGAAAAACAGCGCGCGCGGCAGGGCGGCGTGTGCGACTCGTGATGCAGGTATCGTTTTCATGTGGCCACCATACCTCGTGGTTCGGGCGAAATTATCCCGACTTTATAACGGACTCGGCTGTATCAGCGTCGGCACCAGTCGCCGTGTTCGATGACCGGCCAGCGCGCATCGCGTACCGCGATCCAGAGGTAGATCCAGACGGTGCCGAATTCGGTGTCGATCAGGCGGCGGGTGTAATGCACCGGGTAACCCTCCAGTACATCGAGTGCGGCAAAGGTTGGCTCGTCCACGCTGAATATGTCCCCGACCAGCGCCGTCGTGCCGGTATCGAGCGCGGCCGGGTAGGGGCCGGTGTCCAGCAATGTGAAGGCCGCCGCGGTGGTATGGCCGGCCAGATGCGTCGCGCTGTCCAGGTAGCTGTGGTTGCGTTCGCCGGGACGGAGCGTGCCGTAGACAAAAACAAGGTTCATGCGGGTTATGCTATCGGATATGTCATTACTTGAAACTGCACCGTGACTGATCGGGCGGCTATCCGCGATGCGGCGACCGTGGTCCTGCTGCGCGACGGCGATGCCGGCCTCGAGGTTCTGCTGCTGCGCCGTCACGGTGGCCACGTCTTTGGTGCGAATGCCCATGTGTTCCCCGGCGGCGCGGTGGATACGGCCGACGCCGATGCGCGGCTGAGCGACCGCTGCACGACGGTTGCTCCGAGCGCGGATGAGCAACCGTTGGCCTACCGCATGGCGGGCATTCGGGAATGTTTCGAGGAAGCCGGCGTGCTCGTGGGTTGCGATATCCAATCGGATGCGTCGCTGGCGCGGATATCCGCAGAGCGCGATGCGCTTAATGCCGGGACCGACGATTGGCAACAGGTCGCCGAACGGCTCGATCTGCGTTTTCAGCCCGATCGCCTGGTGTACTTCGCCTACTGGCTGACGCCGCGTGGCGCGCCGCGCCGTTACGCGACCCGTTTCTTCGTGGCCGCGGCGCCCGACGGGCAGACGGCGATGGCCGACGGCCGGGAGACCACGCGGCTGGATTGGCTGGCGCCGCATCAGGCGCTCGCGCGCCAGAGTGCGGGTGATATCAGCCTGATGCCGCCGACCCAGGTCACGCTGCAACAGTTGTGCGACTACAAGGACACCGATGCTGCGCTCGCGGGGCTGGCGCGGGTCCAGGCGGACCAGCCATGACGGCAGCAACGGCGCAGGTGCAACAGGTCGCGCCCGGCGTGATGCGCCTCACCGCCCCCAATCCGGGTCCGATGACCGGGCCGGGCACCAACAGTTATATCGTGGGCACCGGCCCCTGCGTGATCATTGATCCGGGCGTCGACGACGCGGCCCACCTGGACACGCTGATCGCGGCCGCCCCCGGGCCCGTGGTGGCCATTGTCATCACCCATGCGCATCCCGATCACAGTGGCGGTGCGCGGGCACTGGCCGATACGACAGGTGCGCCCATCCGAGCGCTTCCCGTCCGGCTGGCGGGTGTGCGTGATCGCAGTCTGGTCGTCGATCAGCCGCTGCATGATGGCGACGTGCTGACGCTTGGCGATGTGACGCTCGAAGCCGTCCATGCCCCCGGCCATACGGCGGACCACCTGTGTTTTTATGCCCGTGAATCGCGCCTGTTGCTGGCCGGCGATACGGTCATGGCCGATGTCACCGTGGTCATTCTGCCGCCGGACGGGCGCATGACGGATTATTTCGCCAGTCTGGAGCGGCTGCAGGGCATGGCCATCGATGCGATTGCGCCGGGCCACGGCCGTTTGCTGCACGACCCGGCGGCCGAGTTGCAGCAGATCGTTGCGCACCGGCGCGCGCGCGAGGCCGAAGTGCGCGCCGTGCTGGACGATGGCCGGGCACACAGCGCCGAAACCATCGCAAACGGCCTGTATACCGACCTGGACACGCGCCTGCTGCCGGTGGCCGCAGCTCAGGTCGAGGCCCATCTGATTCGACTGGCCGAATTCGATCAGGCGGTACAGACGGACGACGGCTGGCGCTCAAGCTGAACGCGGGTCAGCTGTCGTAGTCGTGGATTTCCAGCCGTTCCGCGAGAAATTGCAGGGTATGCGCCCAGGCCCGTTTCGCAGCCTGCGCGTTGTAGCTTACGCCATCGATTCCGGAATCGTCGGCGTCCGGGTTGGTGAATGCGTGCTCGGCATGACCGAACAGGGCCAGGTGCCAGTCGAGTTGCGGCCGCGTCTCGTACGCGGCCGTCAGTCGCGCGACGTGCTTCATGGGCACGAACGGGTCGGCCGCGCCGCCGAGCACCAGAATGGAGGCATTGATGCGGTCGTCGTCGGCGGGCGTGGGTAAATGTCCGTGCAGGCTTACCGCCGCGTTCATGTCTACGCCGCTGTAGGCCAATTCCAGCACGCTGGTGCCACCGAAACAGAAACCGATGGCGGCCAGCTCGTTATCGTCCACGCGCTCGAACGTCTCGAGCTGCGTCATGGCGGCCCGGGTCAGGCGGCGCAGGTTGCCCTTTGCGGCGCCCGACCAGCGCTTGGCCTGCTCGGGTTTGCGGGTGGTCCGGCCCTGGCCATACATATCCGCGGCGAACGCGACATAGCCCGCCTTGGCCAACTGGCGGGCGCGCATACGGGCGTAGTCGTTCAGGCCCCACCATTCCGGGACCACGAGTACGCCGGGTCGCTTGCCGACGGCGGCATCGTCGTAGGCCATGTAACCAACATGGGTCGTGTCCCCGACCTGGTACTCGACCGTCTGGCTGTGGACCGTGGCGGCGGCCGGCCAGACCGGTGCGCTCAGAAGCAACAGCAATGCCAGCGCACAACGGCCCCAGGAGCGGCCGAAGTGACGCGTGGCTCGGGCAGCGGAATCGGAGTGCAGGTTCATGGGTATCGTCCGACAGGCGGCCCGGATAGTGAAAACACGCCCGGCACCGGCCTAGATTAAAGTGGCGGACAACGACATTAGCGCATATACAGCGGGTGTCCAGTCGGCACCGGCACGGATTAATGGTCCGCGCCTTCCGGCACCCGGCATCGCGGCTGCTGCCGAGCAGACAGATCAGCGGTAGCAGGGCGCTGATCATTCACAGGGTTGGTGAGTCCACCACGGTGGCGCCGAGCGTCAGGGCAGGCCGGCGCTACAGCTTCACGCCGGCGCGCTCGACCAGAGCGGCGAAATCCAGATCCGCGTCGATGGTGCCGTAGGCGCTGCCGCGATTGCCGTCAAGCCGCGCTTCGCAGAAGGCCTCGCCGACCCAGCCGGACTCGCTGGTGAGCAGGATCTTCGCCTGCAGCGCTCGCGCGATGGCTTCCGCCAGGCGACGCGCATGGATGGGGTTGGTGGCGTCGTCCTGCAGCAGCGTATCGAGCCGCAGGCAATGCGCGTCGAACGCCGGATGCATGCCTTCGGCCGGCGCCAGCTCTGCGCGCAGGGCGTCGATGCTTTCCGGGCTTTTCTGCAGCGCGCGCAGCAGATCCAGACACTGGACGTTGCCCGAGCCTTCCCAGATCGAGTTCAACGGCGATTGCCGGAACAGGCGCGGCAGGATCGATTCCTCGACGAAACCGGCGCCGCCGAGGCATTCCTGCGCTTCATTGACCAGTGGCGGGGCGGCCTTGCAAATCAGGTATTTGCCGACCGGCGTGGCCAGCCGCGCCAGCAGGCGGTCGTGGGTCTCGTTGGATTCGAACGCCCGCGCGACGCGCAATGTATAGGCGATGGCGGCTTCGGATTCCAGCGCCATATCGGCCAGCACGTGGGTCATCAACGGCTGATCGATCAGGCGCGCGCCGAAGGCTTCGCGGTAACGGCAATGATGTATGGCCTGGGCGAGCGCCTGGCGCATCAAGCCGGCGGAGCCGAGCATGCAGTCCAGCCGGGTCTGGGACACCATCTCGATGATAGTCGGCACACCGCGGCCCGGTTCGCCGATCCGATACGCCTCGGCATCGCGGAATTCGACCTCGGAGGAGGCATTCGAGCGGTCCCCGAGCTTGTCCTTGAGGCGCTGTATTTCGATGCTGTTGCGTTTGCCGTCGCGTGTCCAGCGCGGCAGCAGGAAACACGACAAACCGTTCTTGCCCTCGCCGTCTTCCTGGGCCAGCACCAGAAAGGCATCGCACATCGGCGCCGAAAAGAACCATTTGTGGCCGACCAGTGTGTATGCCCCGTCACCGCGCCGGGTGGCCCGGGTGGTATTGCTGCGCACATCCGAGCCGCCCTGTTTCTCGGTCATGCCCATGCCGATGGTCAGGCCGGTTTTCTCCGTATGCGGCCGGCTGGCCGGGTCGTAAGAGTTGGCCAGGATGCCCGGCAGCCATTCGGATGCGATCTCCGGAGAATGACGCAGGGCCGGCACCGCGGCGTGCGTCATGGTGATGGGGCACATGGTGCCGGCTTCCATCTGGTTGTGCAGATACCCCAGTGCCGAGCGCACCACCTGGGCGCCGCCGCGTTCGGCGGTCCAGGTCAGCCCGTGCAGGCCGTGCTCCTTGGCGAGTTGCATGCTGCGGTGATAGGCCGGATGAAAACAGGCTTCGTCGATACGCTGGCCGTAACGATCGAACGTCTTGAGCTCGGGCGGGTTTTCGTTGGCGGAAAAGCCGACCTCGATCAACTCGCCGCCGGCGATATCGCCATACGCCGTCAACCGATCGTGGCCCCAGTCGCCGCCTTCGCGCGCCACCGCCTCGACCAGCGCGGTATCCGTGAGATAGGCGTTGTAGTCCACCAGTGGCGGCGGCTGGTTGGTGACGTCGTGGGTGGCGAGCTGTTGGCGCGGACGATGGGGGGCCTGGGTCATGACGGGTTACTCGCGATGAACATACGGTATCGTATTGTGCATCACATCGCGCGTTCGCCCAATCGTCCCGTGACGGGCGTTGGTTTTACGTAAAAAAGACCTGCCGTGAGGCAGGCCGTGGCACGGGGCATACCCCCGAAACCACCCGATACCGGTATTGTCGGCCGGCGTCAGCCTTTGAGCGCGTCGACCGTCAGTTGTTCGCGCGCCTGCCAACGCTGGCGCATACCCTCGAGCTTGGCGGGCGGTAGCGAGATCAGCCCGAGTGTCTTGAGCAGGCCGCGGTCACTGGTCACCGGGTCGGACAGAAACAGCTGCACGTATTCAGCGATGCCCGGGACCTTGCCCACGTGCGCGTTCTTCACATAAAAGAACAGCGATCGCGAAATCGGATATTCGCCGGAGGAAATCAGCGCGCGCTCGGGTTTGACGCCGCCGATGGTGGCGGCCTGAATCGTGTCGCGATTCTCCTCGAGGAACGAGTAACCGAAGATCCCCACCGCGCCCTTGTTCTGCGCGAGTTTCTGCACGATCAGGTTGTCGTTCTCGCCCGAGGGCACATACTTGCCGTCCTGACGGATGGTGGTATACGCCTCGTCGTAGCCTTCGATATTCTCGGAGCCATGCGCCATGACCAGTTCCTCGAACGCGTCGCGGGTGCCCGATGACGTCGGCGGGCCGTAGACCAGAATTTTGCGGTCCGGCAGCGAACCGTCGATATCGCTCCACATGCGGTACGGGTTGTCGACCAGCTTGCCGTTTTTCGGCACCTTGGCGGCAACCGCCAGCGTCAGCTGCTCGCGGGTCAGGTCGAGCGTCGGGATGCCGGCTTTCTGGCCGACCACGATGCCGTCCGCGCCGACCGAGATCTGTGTGATATCCGTGACCCCATTGTTCTCGCACATCCTCAGCTCGGACGGCTTCATGCGGCGAGAGGCATTGGTAATGTCCGGCGTGTCCTCGGCCACGCCGCTACAGAACAGCTTGAAACCGCCGCCCGAGCCGGTCGCTTCCACCACCGGCGTGCGCAGATCCGTGGTCGCGCCGAGTTCTTCGGCCACGTAGGCGGAAAACGGATAGACCGTCGACGAGCCCACGATCCGCATCTGCGTGCGCGAATAGCCGTCCTGTGCGTCGGCCCCGCCCGTGTTCTGGCCGCATGCGGTCAGCAACAGGACAGAGGCGGCCAGGATCGTGATGGATGCAAGCGAACGTATCGGCATGAATTTCCCGGTGGTGGTTCCCGGCGGCGCCGGAATGACGCCGCAAGGCTGTCAGGTCATTGTTACGTTTTTATGACCATCGTCTGTCGATTGTGTCTCGCGCGTATCGGCGGGGATTCGTTTGACCGGTGCGAATTCGCCTATGAACGATATCTCCGGCGTCAGCCAGTAGCCGGTACGGGCCTCCACGCATCGTTGGGCATGCATGATCAGCGCGCATACGTCGGCGGCGCTGGCGTCGCCGCGATTGATGATGATGTTGGCATGACGCGGTGAAATCCGGGCGCCGCCCCAGGTCAGCCCTTTGAGCCCGCATTCGTCGATCAGGCGGCCGGCGCCGATACCCTCGATCTTGCGGAATATCGACCCGGCCGACGGCTCGCTTTCCAGCGGCGGATGCCGTTCGGCCCGCCAGCGCAGATTTTCTTCCATGATCCGGGTGAGTGTTTCGGCCGGCGCCGGCTCCAGCTCGAATGTCGCGGCCAGTACGATGTCGTCGCGCGTATGCAGCACCGACTGGTCGTAGCCGAACTCGAAGTAATCCACGTCGACCGTGCGGCGGTCGTTGTCCGCCGTCAGCAACTCGGCCGATTCCAGTACCTCGGCGATGAACATGGTGCGATCGCGTGCCGGCGCCGGCGACAGAAAATGCAGGTTCTGCCACAGCGCGCCGCCCACAGTGGAGGGGATACCCACGTAATGTTCCAGCCCCGACAATCCGTGGCCGATCGCGGTATCGATCAGGTCCGGATACACCAGCGCGCCGCTGGCTGCGGTCACGCGCGTACCACGCACATTGATGTCCGCAGCGTGATTGGCGATCACCAGCCCGGCGTAGCCGCGATCGCCGATCAGGATGTTAGCGCCGCGGCCGAGCAGAAAATAGTCGATATCCAGTGCGCGTGCCGCGCGGATGGCGACCGCCAGCGCTTCCGGCGTGGTCGCCTCGAAATACAGCGCCGCGGGGCCGCCGATCCGGAAACTGGTCAGCGAGGCCAACGGCACATCGCGTTGCAGGGCGCCGCCGAGACGGCGGGCGAGCGCGCGCTGCTGTGCGGGGGTCGGCGTGCGGGGCTTGGGCATCGAGAAAAACCGTATGAACGGGCCGCAATAGTCGGGGCCAAGTTACACGAATACAAGCGCCGCCCACAGGCCGGGGCACGCAGTCTGCAGGCGTCATCGCATCCCGGCCCGCACGTTTGGCGTAAGCTACGGGTCTTTGAAGTGTGAACGAGGAGCTGTCTTGAGTCAGTCGCAGCGCACCGTCGTGTTCGATCTCGACGTCACCCTTACCCGCTACGACACCTTTCTGCCGTTCGTGATCGGCTATCTGCGGTACCAACGCAAGCGCCGCAGCATCTCGCTCTGGCGGCTTCCGGTGCGCTTGCTGCAGTTCTGGCGCTGGGGCGACCGGACCTGGGTCAAGACCGAAGTGCTCAAGGCCTTTCTGGGCGGCCAGCCGCGCCATCGCATCGAAGCCTGGGCCGAGCGGTTCACCGCTGGGTTGATGGACGAGGCCATGCGCGAGCAGGGTCTGGCCGAGCTACGCCGGCACCAGGATAACGGCGCGCGAGTCATCCTCGCCTCCGCCAGTTTCGATATCTATGTTCAGCGTCTGGCCGAGCGGCTCGGCATCGAGGAAGTGTTGGCCACCCGGATGGCGTGGAACGCGCGCGGCCGTCTGGTCGGCATGGACGGCGAAAACTGTCGGGACGACGAAAAACTGCGTCGTCTCAAGGTGTTGCTCGGCTCGCCGGACGATGGCGACAATGTCACCGCGTATTCCGATTCGCACGCGGATCTTCCGCTGCTGACCTGGGCCGAAAACGGTGTGGCCGTGTGTCCGTCCAAACGACTGTTTCATCAGGTCGGCGGTCTGGGGCTGGAGGTTGCCCGCTGGTGAGCCTGGCGGCGGTGCTTCTGGTGCTGGCGGTCGGACTGGCCAGCGTCGCCCAGGTGCTGCTCAAGCACGGCATGAATCGATGCGCGGCCCGGAGCGGTTCGGTGTGGCTGCAGCCGCTACGCGAACCGCTGGTGCTGGCCGGTATGAGCACCCAGGTATTGCTCACCTGCCTATGGCTGGTGGTGCTGTCGCATATCGATGTCAGCCTCGCGTTTCCGGTGCTTGCGCTCAGTTATGTGCTGGTGGTGGCCTATTCCGCGCTGTTTCTGCACGATCGGGTCGGGCGCCGCCGCTGGTGCGGTGTGTTTCTAATCGTCGCCGGGGTCGGGGTGCTCGCCTATGGCGCTTGAGCGGCGCGGCATCGTCAGCGTCGTGCTGTTGCTGCTGTCGGTATCGATGATGGCCGCAGGCCAACTCTGCATGCGTCGCGGCATGCTCGCCTTCGGCCCGGTGGAATCGTTCGGCGCATTCGCCAATCTGGTATACAGCGGGCTGATCGCGCCCACCAGCATCCTGTTCGTATGGCTCGGCATGGTCGTCTACGCCGCGGCCATCATGGTTTGGCTGCAAGTGCTCTCGCGCATGGATCTGAGCATCGCCTTTCCGCTGATGAGCCTGAGCTATGTCTTTGTCTATATCGGCGCCGCATTCTGGCCGGCGCTGCACGAAGTCATCACCGTCAATCGGCTGGCCGGCACGGGGCTGATCATCTGCGGCGTGGCGTTGGTGGCGGGATCGCGGCGCGGTTGAGCCCCCGGGCGCCGAAGTATCAGCGTATCGGTATTTGCAATCGATAGCGTGTTGTTGCCCAGAACATCAATCGGTTTAATATCGTAAAACGCTTCATGGATCGATGCTATGGCCGAGACATTGACAATTTCACCCAAGTTTCAAGTCGTCATCCCGAAAGCGATACGTGAATCGATGCAACTCGAATCGGGTCAAAAGCTGCAGGTCGTGCCCTACGGTGACCGTATCGAACTGATCCCCGAAAAATCGATAACAAGCATGCGCGGGTTCCTTGCGGGTATTGATACGGGCATCCCGCGTGAGGCCGATCGGTTTTGAACAATGTCGTGGGCTGGTCCGCCTGGCTTGCTTATTTCGCAAATGATCAGAGCGCTGACTTCTTTGCGACGGCAATCGAGCAAACATCCGAGCTGATCGTTCCCACGCTGAGTCTGTACGAGGTATTCAAACGTATCCTGCAGCAGCGCGGGGAGGGCGCCGCCTTGCAGGTCGTGGCACTAATGCGGCAGGGGCGGATCGTGGAACTGTCGTCATCGATAGCGCTGACCGCGGCCCGCATAAGCCATGAATCGAAATTGCCGATGGTCGACAGTGTCATCCTCGCCACGGTACGCGAACACGACGCAATCCTATGGACCCAGGACGCGGACTTCGAGTAGAATAGGGTCAGGCCTTACATTTCACATTCTTCATGCGCTTTGACGGCGCGGCTAACCGTCGCATAGCTCACACTGAAGTGCGCGCCGACGGTTGCCAGAGAGAACGCGCCGCTCAAATAGGCGCGCGCCATCGCCTCGTTTCGAGGGAATTGCTCGGCGTAGTAGGCCAGTGGCCGGGCGACCGGCGCTTTCTGTCGGCTGGGAATATCGGCCAAAGATTGTTCCGGATCGAGCTTGCGCTGCATTTCATCGACAAACGCCTCCGAGCCTAGATAAATCTGGTTTCGGAGCTGTTCCCATGGCGCGGGCTGGTTTCGGCCCTCGGCGACAAAGGCCGCGTATGCTTGGGTGGCTT
>Ga0206123_10004854_pt1 | contig 10349 bp, 10 predicted proteins | sample Helgoland_Spring_2_FD_160086 | JGI IMG/M metagenome (GOLD analysis project Ga0206123, IMG submission 160086) | Pelagic subsurface seawater microbial communities from Kabeltonne, Helgoland, North Sea - Helgoland_Spring_Bloom_20160316_1 | ecosystem: Environmental > Aquatic > Marine > Epipelagic ... | reverse complement strand
TTGTCCTGCAGTATACGGTTGCCGTAGTACATCAGCATTTCGTAGCCAGAACCTGGGGCTGTCATGTGTTTCACGCGCCGGCAGGCAAAATCAATATAGATGTTTTTGTGCCGGGTCGCGATTGCGACCAGATCCGCAACCCATGGCCAACCAGCGAGACCGGCGACAATGGTTAGGTCAGGGAAGTCTCTGGCGACCTGATCAATATGTTGAGGGTGTGCATAGTCGTGGGCCCGATCTGAAAGCAAGTGAATCCCGGTGGTGATTCGGACGGGGATTCCCAGCTCATTACATTTTGCGTAGTACGGATAGAAGGCCGGGTCGTTGATATAGCGTTTTTCCCGGTAAGAAGATACTTCAAAGCCACGGCAGCCAAGTTCCTTGACCCCGGCTTCTAATTGCTGAACGCCATTGTCACCTTCATCGCCCCAAATTCTGAACCAGGGAATGAGCCTGTCCGGGTATTGCTTCGCAAATGCAGCCACGTCTTCGTTAGATGCTCGTCTTCCGGCGTTACCAACACAGGCATATTCAACGTTTGCTGCATCGAGCATGTTGATTATATCCTCGTTAGACATGGCTTTTTCCATGTCGACCTCGCAAAGCTTGAGCGCTAAATAGGTTAGCCCTTTGGTCTCTTTGGTTTCGTTGAACTCCTCTAACGACATACCAATCTGCGCAGCCCATCCAGGGGCCATATTCTGGGCGTAACCTTCCTTGTCAAATCCACGGCCTTCATTGATCAGGCGGATGGTGTCGGTCACAGCTTCTTTAGTGGGTGTGTCGCATTCGAAATCGATTACTTTCATTGTCACCTCGATAGTATTGTCAAGTTTGTTCAGTCGATGAGGGTATTTTAAGCCATGCTTTAGCCGGATTGAAAATGTACCCCCAGTAGGGGGCTCTGGATGAGTTGGCCGGCAGGCGCACTGTCATTCTGGAAGGTCACCCGATGTCTTGCTTGATCTGTCTGCAGTGAAAGCGTGGCCTGGATCGAGTAGTCTGAAATAGCACAAGCACAATACAGTCGCACTCAAACTGTGATTTAGACCGGTTCATACCAGACTGAGACGACATAGCCCGGCTGGGCATTTTCAGAGTTATCGGTTAAGTATGAGGATTGTTCAACAAATTTTACGACAATGGAATCCCCCATCTCTGCCAGCCACTCGTTGATCTCTACTTCACTCTCATGAACCTGTGAAATACGTTGCCTGAAAACTCGAACTTTCATGCAAAACTCCTTTGATTGATCCGGTTTATTCTAACGAAACTTTCCCTGATTTATGAACATTTGGCAACTACTTCTAAAAAAATCCAGTAGCAATCCGTCGGCCAGGTAAAGCTTCAGTTGCGCCAGAATATTTCTGTCTCTTGCTCGATGCCATGTCAAATCACAGAATCCTGTTAGTACAGTTTTTCTTCCGCACCACTTTTAAAGCCAGCGCCTTCGGGTTGTTCCGGTCTTGGCTCGGTAAACTGATAATCACCAGCGAAGACTTTCCGGTCACCGCCCGGTGCCCACCAGACCCAGATTGTTTCTACCGGTTTATCCGTCAGGTTGACCATTTTGTGAACCTTGCCTGGACGCGTGTAGATCGTTGTTCCCGCAGAGACCTGTTGGGTTTTAGTACCGACAGTCCACTCCGCAGTACCTGAAAGGATGTAGTAGATCTCGGGCACAACATGTTTGTGGCCATGATAAGTGGAACCCGGTGCCAGTTGCCAAAGCCCAAACTGAATGTCCGCCGCATCGATCTGGCCTCCTTCGATACCGCCAATTAAGGTTTTCCAGCGGGCAACATTGAAGTCGTTAACCTTCCAGGCAATGTCGTTTGCTTCCAAAAACGCTTTAGGCTCGTCGTCAGAAACCGTAGCGCTATCTGCAATTGCGTACGAACAGACTAGCTGACCGAGCAGTGTCAAAGTTGTTACCAGGATTGGCATGGGGTGATTACGCCGTGACATGCTTGTACCTCACAATAAAATTTGAGTATCTGGATTCCAGTTAGTGATTGCAATGACATGATTGCAGCTTATTGATAAGGCTGCCAAAGCTTGTCACGAAATTTCAATGGATCCGCAAGGATTCTTTTTCTTGACTCATGGACTTCCTTTTCATCCAGGGGTCTGAAGTTTTTCTCCAGCGTTTCACCACTAAATTGAAGCAACATATAATTCAGTACTTCACTCAGTTCCAGATCCGAGATAGGTGCCTGCGATGCCCCGGGTACCCTGGCGAGATAATCTCTGCCTGCTGCAGACCTGATTAATTTTCCCGGTTCATTTATCAAAGTCGGTACCAGGGGAGGCGCGCCGCGTCCATCCGGTAGATGACAACCGCTGCAATGCAAAAGATAGTTTGTTCGGGGGCTGGCCTGCATGTTCCCGCTGATGGAATAGATGCCGACAGCGATAAAAAAGCAGATGGAATATTTCATGGTTAGACCGACTGGACTTTTCCGATGACAAGGGCAACTGTGCAATGATAAGCCTGACTTTCGGTCCCGAAACACCACAAGATGTCGTTTGATTTGGCTGGAAAATAAACGGGTTTGTCCCGTTCGGTGCGGTGACAAAAACAGCGATCACATTCGGGTTTGCCGCAGCAATCGTTATATGAGATTAGATAGTCCAAATCGTCAACAGGATTTCGGCAAGTACCGACCCAACTAATGGGAGATGGCTCCGCACCGGGAGGGCAGGAGTTCATAGTCCCGCCACAACAGGAACACAGATTTCCACTTATTGCACAATATCGCCAATAGTCACAGCTTTGCGGATCACCAATTTCTTTTAAACCCTCGGCCCCGAAGGCCCGGGATACCGGCAGCAGCGGCAGAATGCTGGCACCCAGGAGTGCAGTGCTGATTTTGCCTAAAAAACCTCGTCTTGAACTTCTCTGGGCTAGTTTCCGTGTCTGGCGATTAGTCGTTTGGTCTAGCCAGCCTAAACCTTTTTCGAACCATCTCACGGGACATACTCCTTTACGTAATCTTGCAAGGTTGCAATACCGCTATTCATGGACTCAAGTAAACTCTCAAGATGTTCGCGGGTGTTCACCAGGCCTTTTGCCGCAAGGGAGCCATCTTTTGCAATTAAAACAGCAAACGGCAACTTACTGACTCCATAGCCTAGCCCAAGTGCCTGGGATAATACGTAGGCTTTGAAGTCTATCTTCAACTCGGTTGCGTAATTTTGATGTTGCTCCAAACTGTCGCCGTCGCTGGCGAAGATCAGATTTAAATCCTCATAGCTCGCCAGTGATTTTGCCGTGGGCACCAAGTTGCGGCAAACAGGGCAGGTTGGTGACAGAAAAAACACCAGGGTTGCCCCCTGCGCCGCACCGCCGATGGACAATTTTTCTCCATCCAGGTTTGTGGTGCGTACAATTTCAGTTGTCTCACCAATTTTTGGGCCGCTGGTAGGAGTCAGTGCACCCGCGGGAGCAACGCGTTCATGCAAGACCCCCACTTGTCTTGTCAATGCAAACACCAGCACCGACAAGCCAATGACAGTCAACCACAAAATAATATTTGAGATGATCAACGCGCTGGTCATCAATTTCTCCAGGAAGCGATAGCTGTATTGTTAGCCATCAGCTGCGAAATGCTTATGTAAAACAGAGTAGCGACCAGTGTTGCCAGCACAACAGTACCGTAATCCAGCCAGTTTAGGTCTCGTTCGAAGGCGGGTAGTAATGTGAAAAGTATCGCAGTGATGAGTACGGAGTTCCGCAACACCAGGGCTGGTGAAATAATCGAACCCGCATCACCAGCCGCGGAAAAGTTGCAGCCGCAATCAATATGCGTTCGCCCCCGGGCCAGGTTAATGGTGATCGCCAGGGTGTAAGTGCCCAGAAGTAAAGCACTCACAATAGTGGTTACTGCTGGTATTAACGAAAATACCCACAACAGGGCCAGGCTAATCTCACAGACAGGTACAGCAAATGAAAGTAGCGGTATCATCCTGGGTGGCGCGAGTTGGTAATCATTCAATGAATCCACGAATGATGTTCTGTCGGTCAGTTTGTGGATGCCGGCCGTAATAAACAGGAGGAACATGCTCCAGGAAATTATCATGGTGACCACTGCGTCGATCATCGATCAAATCCTTGCAATAGCCCCACAAAGCCGCCGACTTCTGTTATCGATCTAAGGCGTTTAGTTGTGACCACATCATAGACATCCAGGCTTGAATCGCTACCGCTGACTGTCAAAAGTGCCTTGTCATTTTGGCTGACAAACAAATTAAACCCTTCGGTTTCAAGCTTCACCCTGGCAATACGTTTTCTTGTGCTTTTGTTAAAAACCCAGACCTCAGTACCAAATGTCTCATGAGTATCTTTGCCCCCTTGATGCATCAGGGTAAACATGAGATCCAGTTTTTGATGATGAGCAAGGACCTGGCCGCCACCTGGTTTCCAGCTTTCTGCCTTGTCTTCTTCCGTGAGAATGGACCATGGGTCTGTCAGTGCAATTTTTCCTGCTTGATAGGATGCTTCAAAAACCTGGCCCTCAAAGGAAAGTAACAGCCAGCCATTGCGGATTCTAACCGGTTTGTCGTAGATAGGGTCTTCATCGATATGAAAAATGGATTCCGAGCGAGTTCGTGCAGATTCTTTGCCGCTGGCATCCAGGGTCACTAGTTGCAGCGTGCCATCGCCACAGATTTGCATAAATGAGCGTTGCTCTGAGGGCATAATGAGGGAACATCCCGGCGTTGAGATTTCGCCAATAAAAGTTCTGTTCTCAATATCGACGATGGTAACGGATTGCGCTGGCGTCAAATTGAAGACCCCGAGATACTTTTTATTGTCCAGCAGTCCAATGTATTCTTTAAAAGAAAAGGCTGCTATTTTTTTTGGTATTTGAATTTCGGCGGTCGGGCTTAGGGTTTTGCTGTCGTAAATGGTCACGACGTCGGTTCGCTCTCCTCGATAACCTCGGGAGTAGTATGACTCGGCGGCATAGATCTCGTCACGGTCCAAATTCACTTCCACAGAAGGCGTATATTTTGTGAGCGATAGCATACCGAGCATGTCGCCTGTCGCAGCATCAAAAATATAGTTAGGACCCGAGGAAGCCCGTGCCATTATCCAGGTTGGTGAAGGCTCGGTCAGGGTGGTTTTGGACATCTTCTCGGGACTAATCTCAGCCATGGCGATGGGCACATGAATGAACATTATCGACAGTAATATTTGGCTAATTCGCAATGATTGTTCCTTAACGGATATTTTGCGCGAACAAGAATTCTACCACAGTAGAAATGAAACAAAATAATTCAAGACACCTCTCCGCTTCCGAGCAGTTCCCATACCACCCTCGCTGCCAGCCTTGCAGTCATGCCATCACGATCAAACTCCGGATTTAACTCTGCAATGTCCTGATGTCGAACAGGACAGTTTTTCTCAGTCGCGACCCGTTTGATATAGCGTATGGTTGAGAGCACATCAGTTACGGGCACCCCTACCGCTGCCGGTGCGCTGACACCGGGTGCTACCGTCGCGGGAAACACGTCCATACAGACGGTCACATAAAGGCAGTCCACTCTGGTTACCAGTCGATCGATTTCTGCTTGAGCCTTGACCATCTCCAGGTCTTGCACCCAACGGACCTGTTTATCTGTTGCGTAGTCGAACAGGGCGCGTGTGTTGACTGATGGATTGATACCCAGCGCTAGATAATTGAAAGGCCAACCTTGCGCATCGCAGTGTTCAGCGATTTGACGAAAGGGCGTCCCCGAGGTCGCGCCAGAGCGGGGATTTCTAAGATCCAGGTGCGCATCAAAGTTGATAATGCCAATGTTTGGCGTGCCACCCGCTTTAGGCAGAGAGCTTGATAAACCCAGAAAACTGGGATAGGCAACTTCATGGCCGCCGCCCAGTACACAGGTTTGGTGTCCTTCACGCAGCCTTCTGGCCAGGCGCAAGCGGAGTTCTTCCTGGGCATGTTCGAGGTTACCTTTTATACATGCCACATCACCATCATCGTAGCAGGGACCCCGGTGTGCCCAGGTTAGGCCACCGAGGGCTCGACGAATTTCCCGGGGACCATTTGCCGCCCCCGGGCGCCCCTGGTTACGCTTGACGCCTTCATCTGAGGCAAATCCCAGCAAACAGATTCCAGGAGCTGCATCTGGCACACGGGCAGATACCTCATTGTACCAGCGTCGGGTATCTCCGCGCTCTTCAGGGTCGGATCGACCTCTCCAGTTACCGGGTTCGAATGGTTGATGTGTCATGGCCTGCCACCAGTATTTTTTCAGGAACAATCATATTGATACCATAGGCAATTTCAGCTGGGTCCTCAATATCCCATAGTACAAGGTCCGCATCAAAGCCTTCCGCAATTCTGCCTTTGGAATCAGCCAGGCCAAGGGCTGCCGCGGCATGTGTGGTGGCTCCGGCAAGCGCTTCCTCGGCGGTCAGTCCAAACATGACGCAGGCCAGGTTCATACAGGTCAATAGTGAGTTTACCGGCGAGCTGCCGGGGTTCAGGTCGGTGGCTACCGCCATACCCATACAAGATTCGCGCATGGCCGCAATAGGAGGCAATTTGGTTTCGTTCAAAAAATAGTAAGCCCCCGGCAATAGCACCGGTGTGACCTGACTGGCCGCGAGAGTCGGTACATCCTCGGGCGACAGGTATTCGAGATGATCGACTGATAAACCTCCATACTCCGCAACCAGCAATGCACCTTTCTGGTCACTTAACTGTTCCACATGACCTTTGACGGGTAATCCCAGTGCCTGGGCGCGATCAAACACCGTTTGACATTGCTTACGGCTGAAACCGATATTTTCACAGAACACATCAACCGCATCCACGAGGCTTGCGTTTGCCAGTGCCGGCATCATGACGTCAGTGATGCTGGTGATATAGTCATCGGCGTGATCAACGTACTCCGGGGGCAGGGCGTGGGCACCCAGAAAGGTTGTTCGCACACATATACCGCATTCCTCCGCCAGCTTTCGTGCAACCTGCAACATTTTTGTTTCGTTGGGAAGGTCCAGCCCGTATCCCGATTTGATTTCCACTGTGGTGACACCTTCCGCCAGCAATCGTTTTAACCGCTTGTGGGCGGACTTAAACAGTGCGTCAGCGTTAGCAGCGCGGGTTGCCTGTACTGTGCTCAGGATTCCGCCGCCGGCACGGGCTATTTCCTCGTAGCTGACTCCGGCAATTCGCATGCCCCATTCTGCCGCCCGATTGCCGCCGTAAACGAGGTGGGTGTGGCAGTCAATCAGGCCGGGGGTCAGCCATTTCCCCCTTGCGTCAAAAACCTGTGCAGCTGTTATCCCTGCAGCTTTAGCGAGAAAGGATATTTTTCCCGAAGTCACCGCTATATCAACGTCGTCGATCGCACCCCAGGGGGCAGTCTCCATCGGGTTCATGGTCGCGATCCGCGCATTCTTGATTACCAGGTCCGGTGCCATGGCAACTCCTTGATTCCGCCAATCATTCTAGTTGTAAGCAGTTGTATATACAACTAGAATGAAGTTCGAATCTCAAAGAGCCCGTAGCCCGTGAGCAGTCCAAGATTCAGCATCATTCGAGACTTTATCAAAGAGTATATAGCCCGGGGTGAATGGACTCCCGGTACCCGGGTGCCCTCGGAAAACGAGCTGGGGGAGCAATTTAAAGTCAGCCGGATGACCGCTCGAAGGGCGCTGGACGAACTGACCCGTGAAGGACTGGTTAAGCGGATACGGGGCAGTGGCACCTTTGTCGCGGATAAGCGACCCGAAAGTTCACTGCTGACTATCCGCAATATCGCAGAGGAAATCGCCGGTCGCGGTCACCGTCACCTTGCCAAAGTGATATTGCTCGAACCGCGAAAGGCGGATGCAAGTCTTGGCTTGAGCTTTGAGATGAAACCCGGCAGCAGCCTTTACTACTCCCTGATCGTTCACTTCGAGAATGATCAGGCTGTACAGCAAGAAGCCAGATACGTGAATCCCCGGTTTGCGCCGGCTTACCTGGAGCAGGATTTTGTTGACCACACACCCAATGTCTACCTGATGGACACTGCGCCTCTGACCGAAGCAGATCATCTGGTTGCGGCGGTTCTTCCCGACAAGGAATCTGCCAGGCGACTTGGTATCGCGGCTAATGAGCCATGTTTGCAACTCACCCGAAAATCCTGGTGTAGTCAGGGTGTCGTAAGCCACGCCGTATTACTACATCCGGGAAAACGATATCGCCTCGGCGATCACCTTAAATTCAGCGAGGACTAACTCATGTCAAATCGAGCAGCAATCAAGGCATTTACGGGCAGCACCCTGCATGCAGGCAGTTGGCAAACAGAAGCCCCTTTGCGAATGTTGATGAATAATCTCGACCCGGATGTTGCGGAGCACCCTGAAGAACTGGTGGTTTACGGCGGCATTGGGCGCGCCGCGCGAAACTGGGAATGTTATGACCGGATTGTCGAAACATTAAAACGTCTCAAGGATGACGAAACGCTGTTGGTGCAAAGTGGTAAACCTGTTGGGGTGTTCCGCACCACGGAACAGGCACCGAGAGTGTTAATCGCGAATTCAAATCTGGTGCCTCACTGGGCGACCTGGGAACACTTTAATGAACTCGATAAAAAGGGCCTGATGATGTACGGCCAAATGACCGCCGGCTCCTGGATCTACATCGGTAGCCAGGGGATCGTTCAGGGAACCTTTGAGACGTTTAGTGCCATGGCCAGGGTTCACTTTGAGGATGTTGCGATGGGACGCTGGATTCTAACGGCAGGGCTTGGGGGTATGGGAGGCGCCCAGCCCCTGGCAGCAACCATGGCGGGTTTTAGTATGTTGGCGGTTGAGGTGGATGAGTCCAGGGTGAACATGCGCCTCAAGACCAAATATCTCGACCGGAAAGCCGCTGATCTAGATGAAGCGCTGGAGATAATCAAACAAGCCCGAAAGCAGGGCGAAGCTATCAGTGTTGGGCTTGTTGCCAACGCGGCAGATATTTATGCGGAACTTGTCGAGCGCAATATTGTACCGGATGCAGTGACGGATCAGACCAGTGCCCATGACCCATTGAATGGTTACCTGCCCCAGGGCTGGAGTCTCGAGCAGGCTGCCACTTTGCGAAAATCGGACCCTGAAGGCGTTGTACGAGCCGCCAAAGACTCCATGGCGAGCCAGGTACGCTCCATGTTGCAGTTTCAACAGATGGGGTCCGCGGTGGTTGACTATGGCAATAACATCCGGCAGATGGCCTTTGATGTTGGCGTTGAAAACGCATTTAACTTTCCAGGGTTTGTCCCGGCTTATATCCGGCCCTTGTTCTGTGAAGGGATAGGTCCTTTCCGCTGGGTAGCGCTTTCCGGCGACCCGGAAGATATTTACAAGACCGACAACAAGGTCAAAGAGTTAATCCCCGACAACCCGCAGTTGCATCGTTGGCTGGATATGGCAAGGGAGCGTATCAGCTTTCAGGGTTTACCTGCCCGAATCTGCTGGATTGGTCTCAAGGACCGTGCTCGACTTGGGCTGGCTTTCAACGAAATGGTCAGGAATGGCGAACTCAGCGCTCCGGTTGTCATCGGTCGTGATCATCTGGATTCAGGTTCTGTCGCCTCTCCGAACAGGGAAACCGAAGCAATGGCCGACGGTTCCGATGCTGTGTCAGATTGGCCGCTACTAAATGCGCTGCTAAATACCGCCAGCGGCGCAACCTGGGTCAGTCTGCACCATGGTGGCGGGGTTGGCATGGGTTTCTCGCAACATGCAGGGGTGGTGATTTGTTGCGACGGCACTGATGAGGCAGCACAGAAAGTAGGCCGTGTGCTGTGGAATGATCCTGCCACCGGGGTTATGCGACATGCGGATGCCGGTTACGACACCGCGATTCAATGTGCCAAAGGTCAAGGATTGGACCTGCCTATGCTGGAGGATAACTAGATGGATCCGACAGCATTGATCATTAAACCCGGACGTTTAACGCTGGCCGATTTACAAATAATCGAGCGCGGCAATGTGAAGTTGCAACTTGATCCTGGTGCTGTACCGGGAATTGAAGCCGCTACCCGGGTTGTAAACAATGTGATTCGAGATGACAAAACCGTTTATGGTATTAACACAGGATTTGGACTGCTCGCCAAGGTCAAAATTCCCAGGGCTGAACTGGAAACCCTGCAGCGGAGTATTGTGCTTTCACACGCTGCTGGAGTCGGTGAGTTCATGAAGCCGGAAACCGTGCGCTTGCTGTTGGCATTAAAAATCAACGCCCTGGCCCGGGGCTATTCCGGCATTCGATTGGGGGTGATTGAAAAGTTGATAACCCTGTTCAACGCCGAGATCTACCCCTGCATTCCCCGCAAGGGTTCCGTTGGTGCATCCGGAGATC
>Ga0206123_10004853_pt1 | contig 10350 bp, 15 predicted proteins | sample Helgoland_Spring_2_FD_160086 | JGI IMG/M metagenome (GOLD analysis project Ga0206123, IMG submission 160086) | Pelagic subsurface seawater microbial communities from Kabeltonne, Helgoland, North Sea - Helgoland_Spring_Bloom_20160316_1 | ecosystem: Environmental > Aquatic > Marine > Epipelagic ... | reverse complement strand
TCTCCAATCAATAAATCAAGAATGCAAACTGCATTTACTGTTTCCATTGAAGCCAGAAAAGGAATTACTACTGGTATCTCAGCACATGATCGTGCAAAAACAATTAAAGTTGCAATAAATCCTTTGACAAAAAAAAATGATATCGTTTCACCTGGTCATGTTTTTCCATTAGTTGCTAGACAAGGAGGTGTTTTGGAAAGAGCTGGTCACACAGAAGCCTCTGTGGACATTGCAAAATTATCAAAATTAAATCCTAGTTCTGTAATATGTGAAGTCATGAATGAAGATGGTAGAATGGCGAGACTTAAAGATCTATTTAAATTTTCAAAAAAACATAAAATTAAGTTAGCGTCTATAGAGGACATAATTTCATATAGACTTCAGTCTGAAAAATTAATTTCAAGAATAGATTCTAAAATCAGTACATTTAATAATACAGATAAGATTCAAATATATGCCTATAAAAATAAATTAGGAAATAATATAAATTTTGCTATTACCAAAGGTAAATTGAATCCTAATAAATCTATACCAGTAAGAGTTTTATCTACTAAAATAAAGAATAAAGATATTATGATAAATAATGATATAAAAAAAAATCTTAAATTACTTTCTAGTTATAAAAATTATTTATTATTGATTATAAATAACACCAATAAAACAAATGACAAAAGTATCAATACTTTACGGTATTACGGTATTGGTGCGCAAATAATCAAAGACTTAAGAGTCAAAAATATGATACTTATTTCAAGAAAAAGAAAGAAAATAATTGGATTAGAAGGTTTTGGGCTTAAAATAAAAAAACAAATGATTATTAGATGAAAAAAATTCTGATTGTAAATTCAAACTACTATAAGAATATTTCTAATAATTTAGTAAATAATGTAAAAAAAAAATTTAATTCAACTAATTACTTATTAAGTAAAATTGATGTACCAGGTGTTTTTGAAATACCAATTGCAATAAGAAAAAATATAAAAAAATTTGATGCATTCATTGCTTTAGGCTGTGTGATTAAAGGTCAAACACCACATTTTAATTTAATTTGCACCTCTACATTTAACTCTATATCAGGCCTATCTATTAATTTTAACAAACCAATAGGAAATGGAATTATTACAGCTTTAAATATGTCCCAAGCAATAAATCGAAGTATAAATAAGATTAAAAAAAGTCCTAACAAAGGTTCTGAAGCTGCTAATGCGGTTATATCAATTTTAGAAAATGAACCAAAAAAAATCTAAAACTTCCTCTCCTAGAATTAAAGTTATTCAAAAAATTTACAATTCTTTATTAAATCCAGATGTAAAAATTGAATATCCTAAGAGTCAATATAAAAAATTTATTAAAGACGTGGTGTCGGGTACTTTAGAAAGGTTAGATTTGATAGAGGAGATAATTAATACAAACCTATCAAATGATATTGATCTTGTTAGGACAGATAAATTACTTAAAATAATACTATTTGCAGCTGTTTTTGAATTGATGTTTAAACATAACACGCCTTCAAAAGTTATAATAAGCGAGTATTTATTGGCTTCTGAGTACTTTTTAGAGAAAATTCAAATTGGTTATCTAAATGCCATTCTTGACAAAATCTCAAAAGTTATAAGAAAATAGTAGATAAATATTTGTGGTTTTCTTTAAGTTTAGCTTGCCTTTTTAAGTTATATTTGGCATTTATGCGCATAATATAATGACAAATTATTTAGAATTACTTTATTTAATATCTTTTATTGGAATTTTAGCTGTAGCTTATAGTTATATGTTATCAGGTCAAATTATTTCAGCTAATGCTGGAAATGCTCGTATGAAAGAAATTGCTGAAGCGATACAAATAGGCGCTAAAGCGTATTTAAATAGACAATATAAAACGATAGCAATAGTTGGTATTATAGTTTTAGCAATTGTTACATTTTTTTTTAATTATTTAGTTGGTTTAGGTTATTTTATAGGGGCGTTTTTATCAGGAGTTGCCGGCTATGTAGGGATGTTAATTTCGGTTAAAGCAAATGTTAGAACCGCTGAAGCTTCAAGAAAAAGTTTACAAGCAGGCTTAACTATTGCTTTTAAATCTGGTGCAGTTACAGGATTATTAGTTGCAGGATTAGCCTTATTATCAATAACAATTTATTATACTATTTTAATATCTTTAAATGTAGACAATAGAGAAATTATAAATGCTTTAGTAGCACTTGGTTTTGGAGCATCTTTAATTTCAATTTTTGCTCGTCTTGGTGGAGGTATTTTTACCAAAGGTGCGGATGTTGGCGCTGATTTAGTTGGTAAAGTAGAAGCTGGTATACCTGAAGATGATCCTAGAAATCCTGCTGTTATTGCTGATAATGTTGGTGATAATGTAGGAGATTGTGCTGGAATGGCGGCTGATTTATTTGAAACATACGCTGTTACTATTGTAGCTACAATGGTACTTTCTTCAATATTTTTTCCGCAAGATTATAATTTAATTATTTATCCACTAGCTATTGGTGGATCATGTATCCTAACGTCAATCATTGGAACTTGGTTTGTTAAATTAGGTAAAAGTAAAAATATTATGGGCGCTTTGTATAAAGGATTCATAGTTACAGCGGTAACATCACTTTTAATTCTTTACCCTGTAACAGACTCTATAGTAGGGATGAGTAAAACATATAATAATAATGGAATAATATTTTCTGGGTACAGTCTTTACGTTTGTGGAATAGTTGGTTTGATAATAACAGGTCTTTTAATTTGGGTGACAGAATATTATACAGGTACTAATTATAGACCGGTTAAATCGGTTGCACAATCTTCTACCACAGGTCATGGTACTAATGTAATTCAAGGACTTGCAGTATCAATGGAAGCAACAGCTATACCAGCTTTAATTATTGTTGCGGGTATTTTATATACAAATAGTTTAGCAGGATTGTTTGGTATTGCCATAGCAGTTACTTCAATGCTTGCGCTTACCGGTATGGTGGTAGCATTAGATGCTTATGGGCCAGTAACTGATAATGCTGGCGGTATTGCAGAAATGGCTAAATTACCAAAAAATGTGAGAAAGACTACGGATGCATTAGATGCAGTTGGAAATACCACTAAAGCAGTAACTAAAGGTTATGCCATTGGTTCTGCTGGATTAGGAGCGTTGGTTTTATTTGCAGCTTATACTGAAGATATTAAATATTTTTCAACAGTTAATGGTTCTGCACTTGAAGGTGTTAATGTAACATTTGATTTATCAAACCCATTTGTTGTTGCTGGTTTATTAATTGGAGGAATGTTACCTTATCTTTTCGGATCAATGGGGATGCAAGCCGTAGGAAGAGCAGGTGGTGCTGTTGTAATTGAAGTAAGAAGACAATTTAAAAAAATACCTGGTATTATGAAAGGCAAAAGAAAACCTGATTATGGTAAATTAGTAGATCTTTTAACCAAAGCAGCTATTAAAGAAATGATTATTCCATCTTTGTTACCAGTATTATCTCCAATAGTTCTTTACTTTGTAATTTTACAAATTGGGGGAATAGAAGCAGCTCTTTCTTCTTTAGGTGCAATGCTACTTGGTGTTATTATTACAGGACTATTTGTTGCCATATCTATGACAGCAGGTGGTGGCGCATGGGATAATGCAAAAAAATATATCGAAGATGGAAATTTTGGTGGAAAAGGTTCAGAAGCCCATAAATCAGCTGTAACAGGTGATACTGTTGGAGATCCATATAAAGATACAGCAGGTCCAGCTGTTAATCCGATGATTAAAATAACTAATATAGTAGCATTACTTTTATTAGCTATAATATCTCACTAAAAGATCTATTTTTTTCCGTACATTTTACTTTTGACACTTGAAAGAAACTTTTCAACAAAACTTTTTTGTGTTAATTCATTGTTAGTTTCCATTTTAGAAAAATCTACTTTTTTTATATTATCCTTATTTAAAAATTTTTTACTTTTTAAAATTCCATATTTATCAAAGTTTAAAATTAATACATTATTTGTTTTTAAAATATTTTGACCTAATTTATGATAATCACCTTTTGTCAAAACTCTTTCAATGTACATCCATTCATTCTTATTAACTATAGAGGTTGTATGTGGCTGACCAATTATTTGAAGCACGTCATTCTTATTAGTTTTGTAAATTATAAGTTTTTTTGACCTATTTTCTAAAAAAATTATACCGTGATTATTTGATGGTTCTTGCAGTTGACAACCTAATAAAATAAAAGAAAGTATTGTTATAAATAATTTATGATATTTAAACTTAAAAAACATGATAATTCTTTGTATAACAGCTTATTAACATTATCTAGAAATATTTTCTTTTACAAAAATATAGGGTTGAAAGATAATTTTGAAACCCGTATTTATCTGATGTTTATTCATTTTTCAATAATGATGATAGCAACAAAGAAAAAAGGTCAAAAATTTGATCAAAAATCATATGATTTATTTTTCCATAATATTGAAAATGATTTAAGAGAATTAGGCTTTGGAGATATTTCAGTTAATAAGAAAATGAAAGAATTTAATAAGATCTTATATGATATTTTACTTAAAATTGAATTGACAGTTAAAGATCAAAATAAATTTATAGTCAACCCAAAATTAATATCTAAGTATTTTGTTGAGTTGAAGGATCAAAAAACTAAGCACTTTAAGGTTTTTGAGACCTATTTATCAAATTTTTTTCATTTTTGTTTTGAATTATCTTATAATAATATGATAAAGAAACTATTAAAATTTAAAAATTAATTATGGCTGTACCAAAAAGAAAAACATCTACATCAAAAAAAAAAATGAGAAGATCTCATCACAAGTTATCCGCTATAAATATAACTGAAGATAAAAAAAGTGGTGAATATAAATTATCACATCATATAGATTTAAAATCTGGTTATTACAACGGTAAAAAAATCTTAGATATTTAATTATTTTAAATGACAAAAAAAATAATTATTGCGATCGATGCAATGGGTGGAGATAATTCGCCTGATAAAGTTATCAATGCAGTTAATTTTTTTTTAAAAAAAAATTTGAATAGAGATTATATAATTAAATTATTTGGAAATGAGAAAAAAATTCTTAATAAATTAAATGAATACAAAATAAAGTCTGATTTAATTAAAGTCATTCATGCAGAGTCAGTAGTTTCAGATGAAGAAACACCACTTACTGCAATTAAAAATTCAAAAAATACTAGTATGTGGAAATGTATCAAATCACAAATTGAGAGTGACTCTGACATAAGTTTATCAGCAGGTAATACTGGTGTGCTCCTAGTTGTTTCACGAATGATTTTGAAAATGAAAGATAAAGTAAGCAAACCTGCTTTAGCTGGTCTTTGGCCAAGCATAGATGACTTGAACGTAGTCTTAGATCTTGGTGCAAACATTGAATGTAATGATAAAAATTTAATTGATTTTGCTGAACTAGGATCAGCTTTACATAAATCATTATTTCCTGAAAAAAAACAAATTGTTTCATTACTTAATGTTGGTTCTGAGGAAATTAAAGGAACAGAAACTTTAAAAAACACTTATAAGAAATTAAAAGAATTAAGCAATGATAATAATTTTCTATTTAACGGTTATGTAGAAGGAAATAATATAATGACAGGAAAATCCAACGTTATTGTGACTGATGGTTTTACCGGAAATGTTGCTTTAAAAACAGCTGAAGGTACAGCAAAATTTATTACTGATAATTTAAAAAAAGCTCTTACAGAAAACTTGTATACAAAAATTTCACTATTTTTTTCATATTTTTCATTAAAAAAATTTAAAAATAAACTTGATCCAAGAAAGTACAATGGAGCGATATTTTTAGGTTTAAATGGACCTGTTGTAAAAAGTCATGGTGGGACAGATTCTTTAGGTTTTTATTATTCAATAGAACTATGTTATAAAATAGTAAAAGGTAATCTAATGAAACAAATTGATAATAATTTAAATCATTTAAGTGTTGAAAAATAATAATTTAAAAAAAGCTGATATAATTAATAGTATATGTTCATACACTGGTTATTCTAAGAACTTCTCAAAAAAACTAATTAATGATTTACTTGAAATAATAATTGCTAATATAAAGCAAGATAATTTTAACATAAAAAATTTTGGTCTATTCAAGCTGTTAATCAAAACAAAAAGAATTGGTAGAAATCCAAAAACTAAAGAAGAATTTCTAATTTCATCGAGAAAATCTATTAGTTTTACACCTTCAAAAAAATTATCTGAAAATATTAATAAATTAAAGTGAGTAAATTAATAAACATTACAGAATTATCTAAATCATTAAATTTAATAAATAAATCAAATAACAAACCTTTAAATCATGTATTACGTTATTGGGAAAAAGAATTTAAACAAATAAAACCTAAAAAAATTAACAATCGTAGATATTACTCTCAAAAACAAGTTGAAATAATAAAAAAGATACAATTTCTTCTTAAAACCAAAGGTATGACGATTTCCGGTGTAAAAAATGTATTAAATACTAAAATAAATAAACTTGACGATTATAATTCCAATAGTTTAAAAGCTGATTATCAATTAAGAGTTTTAAATAAAAAAAGTAAAAAAGTTTTAGAAAAAATAAAAAAATTAAAATTATTATGGCAAAAAAAACACACCTAAAAGTAAGAATGGTACCCGAAAGCAACCCTGATAGTAAGTTTATTTATTATGCAAAAAAACCTACTAAGGGAGAAAAGGCTAAAGATAAACTTAAGATGAAAAAGTATAATCCAAATACTAGGAAACACGAATTTTTTGTAGAAAAAAAACTTCCTCCTCACAGCAAGTAATTATTTTTTGAAATTTCTGTATTCGTAATCAATAAAAGCTTTTATCATTGATTTCCAAATCTTATTAGTCACCAAAGGATCAATATTTAATTTTTTTGATTTTTTTTTTATTGTTTTTAATATTACAGAAATTCTCTTCTGATCTATAATATCTTTTTTATATTTTTTATTTTTAATTACTAAATCGACTAAATTTTTTCTTTCAATCAAAATTTTTAACAATTTATCATCCAACTTATCTAAGTCTTTTCTAATTTTAAGTATATTTTTATTTAGCATAGCGACATTTTTAAGTTTTAAGAATTATATAAATATATGTATATAGGATTACATGAATTCTCAAAATGAAAAACTTAACAAATTTTTTGTATATTGGTTAATTAGTTCTTTAATATTAATATTTTTTACGCTTATTATTGGAGGGTTAACTCGTCTTACTAATTCCGGATTATCTATTACAGAATGGGAATTGTTAAAAGGGATTTTTCCTCCATTAACACAAAATACCTGGGAAGTGTATTTTCAATTATATAAAGAAATTCCACAATATAAATTATTAAATTATAATATGAGTTTAAATGAATTTAAAATAATTTTTTTCTGGGAATACTTACATAGAATAATAGCAAGAATAATTGGTTTATTTTTCTTAATTCCGCTTTTATTTTTTCATTTTACAAAAAAAATTAATCAAAAATATCTTTATTCATGCAATATAATTTTTATGTTAATTCTATTACAGGGATTAATAGGTTGGTACATGGTTAAAAGTGGTCTAGTGAATAATATTACAGTAAGTCATTTTCGCCTCTCTTTACATTTAATTACAGCATTTATAATTATATCAATTATTTTTTGGACGATTTTAAATATTAAAAATAAAAAATTTAAATTTTTTTTTAATATAACAAAAAAAAATGTTCCTTTTTTAATACTAATATCATTAATTTTTCTGCAAGTTATTTTTGGAGCATTTGTTTCTGGACTAGATGCTGGTCAGATTTATCAAACTTGGCCGTATATGAATAATACATATTTTCCTGAAGACACATCAATTAAAAAATTTGTTGATTATTTAGATTTTAATAATCCTTCATTAGTTCAATTTTATCATAGAAATTTAGCATACTTAATAACTATATATGTATTAATATTATCTTATTATATTTATAAGAATAAAATATTTAATTCATACAAGCCTTTAAGTTTACTAATATTAATTATTATATTGCAAATAATTTTAGGTGTCTTAACTTTATTAAGTGGTCTTAATATTTATTTAGCCTCAGCACATCAAATATGCAGCGTGTTATTAGTATTTAGCGCTATAAATCTTTATTATTTTAATGTTAAATAAATTGACTTTGCTATTTATTCTTTGTATTTATCGCCCATTATCATGACACCTTTTATTAAAAAGAAAGAAATTAAAAAAGACTGGTACATTATCAATGCCCAAGATGTTGTTGTGGGTAGACTTGCCGCTTATATTTCAAAAGTTTTAAGAGGTAAAAATAAATCTTCATACAACCCTCATATGGATAATGGTGATTTTGTTGTTGTGACAAATGTTGATAAAATAAAATTTTCTGGTAAAAAATTTAAAGATAAAAAATACTATAGACACACAGGTCATCCAGGTGGAATAAAAATCTCAACTCCTTTATTTCTTAAAGAAAAAAATAAAACTGCAGACATCTTAAAATTAGCAGTAAAAAGAATGCTGCCAGGAGGTCCTTTAGCAAAAAAACAGTTAACCAAGTTAAAAGTTTATGTTGGAGAAACTCACCCTCATGAAATTCAAAAACCAAAAATAATTGATTTTGAAAAATTAAATAAAAGAAATACTATTAAATAATGGAACAAGTAGAACATAAAATTAATAAAGATAAAAAAATAAAACTTGATTTTAAAAATAGTAAGTATGCTACTGGAAGAAGAAAAAGATCTATCGCTAAAGTTTGGGTTAAAAAAGGTTCGGGTAATATTCATGTAAATGGTTTGTCAATGAACGAATATTTTAAAAGACCGGTACATCAAATCATCGTAACTCGTCCTTTAGAAATTTCTGAAGTAGCAACAAGTTATGATGTAAAATGTTCCGTTAAAGGCGGTGGTCTGTCCGGACAAGCTGGTGCAATTATACTAGGAATATCAAAAGCACTTATTTCTCATGATGAAAATTTAAAGAAAAGTTTAAAAAAAGATAAATTAACCACAAGAGACTCTAGAGTAGTTGAAAGAAAGAAATACGGTCATAGAAAAGCCAGAAGAAGCTTTCAATTCTCTAAGAGATAATCATTTAAATTTATTTATTTGCAAGACAATGATATAAATCGTTATGTCTGTCCAAAAAAAAATCAATATAGCAATTGTAGGTGCGACGGGTTACACGGGATTAGATCTTGTCTGTTTGTTATGCAAGCATACAAGAATAAAAATACATTATTTATGTGCAACTAAAAATCTCGGAAAAAAAATATCATATTTTGACAAAAGAATTAAAAAAAATTTACCAAGAGTTACATCTGTTAAAAAAATAAAATGGGATAAATTAGATTTAGTATTTCTTTCTTTGCCAAATGGAGAAGCTCAAAAAATAATAAAAAAACTATTTTATAAATATCCAAAATTAAAATTTATCGATCTGTCTGCAGATTTTAGAATTACTAATAGTAAAGAATTTAGAAAAAATTATAACATAAAACATAAAGCAAAAGATTTGATTAAACATTCACTTTATACAATAAGTGAATTTAATAAAAACTCGATACATAAATATAGAATAATTTCAAATCCGGGCTGTTACCCAACATCAATACAACTACCGTTAATTCCCTTAATTAAAAAAAAATTAATAAGTTTAAATAATATAACAATTGACTCAAAGTCAGGTTTTTCTGGAGCAGGAAAAAATTTAGAAAAAAAATTTACTCATAAAAATTTATATAGTTCCACTTATGCTTACAGTACCAAAAACCACAGACATATATGTGAAATTGATCAGGAGATATTAAAATTGACCAAAAAAAAGGTAAATTTTTCTTTTAACCCACATTTGTTACCAACTTTCAGAGGCATCTTGTCTTCTATATACGTAAGTACAAACAAAAATTATAATGGAAATAATTTAAGAAAAGCACTTATAAAATTTTATAAAAAATCAAAATTTATTAAAATACACAAATTAGATACCCCTTTAGGATCTGGAAATGTACTTTATACAAATAACTGTGAAATATCTATTTGCCAAACAAGAATTAAAAATAAATATATAATTTTTTCAGCATTAGATAATTTAATCAAGGGAGCCAGTGGACAAGCGATACAAAATATGAATTTAATTTTTAAATTTCCCGAAACTTTAGGTTTAAAATGAAATTTTTTTATATAATCCTTGCATTCTTATTGCTCAATAATTGCAGTAAACCAAAAACAGTTCTTATTTGCGGTGATCATATCTGCATTAATAAATCGGAAGCAGAACAATATTTTGAAGAAAATCTATCTATTGAAGTAAAAATTATTGACAAAAAAAATAAAGAAAAAAT
>Ga0206123_10004849_pt1 | contig 10353 bp, 13 predicted proteins | sample Helgoland_Spring_2_FD_160086 | JGI IMG/M metagenome (GOLD analysis project Ga0206123, IMG submission 160086) | Pelagic subsurface seawater microbial communities from Kabeltonne, Helgoland, North Sea - Helgoland_Spring_Bloom_20160316_1 | ecosystem: Environmental > Aquatic > Marine > Epipelagic ... | reverse complement strand
AAGTTTAGTGCTTTACATAGAGGTGTTAAACAAAAGCTAGGTTATGATGCAGCAGTTAATTATACTTATGGTAAAGGTATTCCTGATATGGTAGGTTTCCTTAATAAGAAGGCAGGTAAACAATTAGAAGGTTTAATAGCTAAAACAGATAAACAAAAGATGGATGCTCAAATAGAGTCAAGGCAGAAGTTTGTAGATAATTTAGACAACCCTGCTACTGAACGAGCTTCTGTTGAAATGGAAATAAAAGATTTAAAAGCTAAGAAGAACAACATTGAATATAACCCATTAGGTGGAGTTAGACAGTTTAAGAGATGGGATACTAAAACATATAAAGATGTAGATTTAGATACATATAACACAGTAGATAATCTAAGAACCAATAGAGAAAAACAAAACATAATTAGAGAACTTACTGATGATAAACAAGGGCTTTTAAACTTAAGGAAGTGGGCTTTATGGGCAGGTAGAAGTGGAGACCAAGCAGGTAGAACTGCTGGTACTAATCTTGCTATAAGAATGCAGAATCTATTTGGTGAAGAGAATGGATTTGGTAAAAACCGTAGATTAAATGAGAAGTCTATAGAACAATACAATGAAGTTATAGATGCTATGGAAACAAAAGGTCCATCTAATACACGAAACTTTAATAAAGCTCAAAACGAGTTATATAAAGTAATGTCTAAGTTAATGAAAGAAGATAGAGCATTAACAAAAGAATTACAACAGGCAGGTTTATTAGATAAGTTTGACATTGAAGATAGTTTTGTACCTAGAAGATTTCAAATAGAACCAGATAACATTCGTATGAATCTATTTGGTGATAAGTATAAGATTAAGTTTGGTGATGCACCTATTAGACAGAAAGCACCATTAGCTGATAGAGTATACTTTAAATTAACAGCTGAAGGTAAAGACCCTATCTATATCACTAGAGGTAAGAAGTTAATTAAAGGTCAGAAGAAGGGTGAGAAAGGTAAGGGAGACCCATTAGTAGCAGTAAATAAAAGAGTAGAAAAAGATGGAGAAGTATTTAAATTCCAAACAGAACCTGGTAAGACTTGGGTTAATCGTAAGACAGGTTTAGAAGAAGTAACACCTGATGGTGTACTAGCTAGTAAAATATCAACTGCTGCTGCTAAACTTAATGATGGTAGAGGGTTACTTGGAACTAAAGATACTATTACTATAGATGGTGTAAACTATAAAGTAGAAAATATATCTAGAAAAGAGATGGCAGATAACTATGCTAAAGAAGTAGTACCTGACCATTTATCATCTCTTATTGATTCTGTTAATCAGAAAAGACAAGTAATGAGAAAAGATATGTTTAGTAAAGCTTATCTAGAATCAGCATTTGGTAAAACTAATGCTAGATTAATTGATTCAATAGATGCTGGACAAGGTAAGAAAGGAGCATATGACCCAGCTAAACCTGATAAGAATGTAGCTGAAAGTAATTCTGAATTCTTAGAAAATAAAGGACGTAGAACATCTAGAGACCAGTTAGAACCTATGAAAATAGATTTGAATGATGCTGGGTTACCTTTATTTAATAAGTATGCTTTCTCTAAAAGAGCAGGAGATATTATATCTGATAACTTTAGAATCTATGAAGAGAAGGGTATTTTAGGTAAAGTATCTGATACACTAGTTAAGAACATGATGATTAACCCAATACCTCATATGCACAATGAGTTAATTCACTACTACTCTACATTAGGATTCTCAAAAGCAAACAAAGCAGCAGGTTCAGGACTATGGGATATGATGTTTGGTACTAAAGGTTCTCAGACTAAATGGTCTAAGGATGGTGAATGGGCATTTAGACAAGTTATGGAAAGAACACCTGAATATATTAAACTTATAGACCAGGGTGCATCTTCTATGAGTGTTAATGTTATTAACTCTAGAAGTTGGAGTAGAATACAGGAACAAAATGAGAAAGCTTTCTGGGAACCTCAAATAAAGAATCCCGGTCCTATGGGTAAAGCATACAATAAAATATATCCTTTTGCTTTTAAAGCATCTAAAGGATATGGTGGGTTATCTAACTATGCTCAATACTCTATGTGGACTATGCGTGATATATTATACATGCAATTAGTTAAACAGAAGATGGATTCTAATACTAAAAGTAGAATAAAAGATTGGCAGAAAGGTGGTAGACAAGGTCCTAAACCTGTAGAAGATATGTTACAAGCAGCAAAAGAAGTAGAGTTACACATGCCTACATATAGATTACCAGAGACTATTGGACCAGAAGGTGTACTAGGATATAAGATTACAAGAGCTATAGCTAAAGTATTATCTAATCCAGAGGTAGTTATTTTTGCTAGGTATAAACATGGTATGGTATCATCTGGTATGAATACAGGTAAAGATATGTTAGCAGCATTAGACCCTATATTATCTAACACAGGTAGACCAGGTAAAGTTATTAGAGATAAGCTAGGTTATAAAGATATAGCGTTAGGTAGAAGTACAACAAAACAAGTAGCTGATGGAGTTAACTCAGGTTTATCTTTAGCAACTGCTATGTATATGTTGTATCCAATAATGGATGGATTATATCAAACTCTATTTGATGGAGACGAATTGAAGTTAAGAAGGGCTGGTATTCTACACGTTGCTGAAACTGTATATAAAGTAGGTACAGAAGAATCACAGTTACATAACTTAAGACAAGTTCTATTAACTATTAATCCTACACTACAATTAGCATATGAATTGATGATGAATCAAACTATATACAATGACCAAGCTATATATGATTTAAATGATTTAGCAGGGTCAGGTAATATAGAAGACTTTATAGCTGATGTATCTATTAAACTTCGAGATTCTATACCTCAAGCAAGTAACTTAATTAATGCTTATGATGAGGGTGAATCAATATCTGGTGATAAATGGTTAGCTAGACAATTAGATGCTAAGACTAAATCTCATAGACAACTTCTGAAGAAACAACAAAGAGCTGCTAAAGAAGCTTTAAAAGATTTGAATAAAGCTATAGCAGATGGTGAAGAAGATTTAGAAAAGTATTTAGAAGACTATTGGAGAGTGCAACCTTACTATTCTATATAAAAAAACAGTGCTCTAGAACCCTTATAAACAGGGGCTCTAAAAAGCACTATTTTACCTCAGACGCATTTTAAGAGCCTGTGTTGAATCTAGGTAGGTTACCCTACGTTGACCCATACCAAGCTACCTGAAAGCGTAATATTAACACATCAATTAAACAGTAATGTATCAATCTTTCATCGTGTTTCTGTTCTGTAAACTCGATACCAATACCTACTCCCATGAGTGGTCCCACTGAAAATCTCATAACGTAACTCCTAAGTAATTTAATATTCCTAGTAAATAAATACACAATGCTACTAAGTTCATAGCAATTAATGATGTTTCTTCCCATACAAATGATACAACTATCCAGCCTAGTGTGGCTGGGATAGCTACATATAAGTTTAGAGGATAGATATTATATGCAGTTAATAACATACTACATATAATACCTAGTGTTGATAACCACTTAACTAATTTCACAAGCATTCCCCGTACAAGCTAGTGTTTGACTACCTTCTGTGTTATCTTCTTCTTCTCTAAATGTACTCCAATCTATACTAGAAGGAGTAGCTACAAGTAAGTTTTGATACTCTTCTTTAGTACACTCTTGATATGGTGCTTGTTGATAAGAGTGGTCTGAATGAGGTAAGAAAGAGATACCTGATATCTCATCAAAGTATTTGTATACCCAAGCTCCAACTTCCATCCATTCATGTTCCCTTACATTGATAGTAACACTAGGTTTGTGATTACAGAAATGTCTCTGATAGATTAACCAATTCTCTAGTTCTTCTAGTGCAGTCCTATCATCTCTAGTAATAGCATTAGTAGGAGATTTGATAGGGAAAGAAAACACTGCCGTACTGTCAGGTCTAAATGCTTCGTCTTCTACTTGAACTCCTTTATCTTTTAGGAACTGATATATAGAGTCCTTCTTATCCATTCTTATAGTACGAATATAATAAGGGGAATGACGAGAATGAATGCCACTAGCACTATCAACAAGCTGAGACACGGTTCCTGACGGCTTGACGCAAGTGATGCTCTTGCTTTCTTCAATGCCGAGTATTTTTGCATACTTTTTATTGACCTTATTGGCTTCATCTCTTAACTCCTCTAAAAATTTAGGGTCTGGTTTTGATGTAATCTTTGCATCCATAATCCCTGTTAGTGATACTCCAAGTAATCTTTCTTCTTTAGTATTCTTTACCCATTCTGCTGATAGGAATTGGAATTTAGTAAGATTAGATTGTAATGTACCAAGTATTGTTGCTAGTCTAATTTTATTCTTAAGAGATTCTTTAGTATCGTTAGCTCTAACTACAACTTCAGTTAGGTTACAGAACTGTTTATCTCGTAGGATGATTTCTGAACAAGGGTTAGTACCATAGTTTAAATCAGGTTCTCTACCTTGTTTAATAGCTTGAGATTGAGATGCTACTCTATTGAATATACCTCTTTCTCCAGATTTAGATTTAACAAGAGATAACCATTCTTCCATGAATACTTCCATATCAGGTTTCTCTGTATATGCAACTGAATTATTAGCTAAACCTCTATAAGCATACTCATTATACCAAGCTCCCATCTTCGCTTCTCTCATTCTCTTATCAGTTAGATTAGATAATGAAATTAAAGCAGAACGTCTAACTCCTCCAACTACTACAATCTCTCCAACCATACAAACTATATCATGTACTTCTAATGAGGTTAGTTTACGACCTTTAGCAGCAATGAATGATTCTACTACAAAATCAAATAGTCTTTTTAGAGGTTCTGGACCTGATGCTCTACCACCAAAGGTTTTAAGACGAGCTCCTGCTGGTCTAACATTGGAGTAATCAATGGTTGGTATGTCTCCTTCCCACAGAGAAGATAGAAGTTTCTTAAACGACTTCGCCCAGCCAAGTTTGCTGTCGCCAACAACAATAGTATCAGTAGTAACACTAATATCTTCTGGTATCGCAGGTAATTTACTAATCTCTTGTCTTTCACAACTAAATCCTACTCCTGTTCCGTTCATTAAGATGTATAAAGCTTCACTAAAAGCTCTCTTGTTATTCATGGCAAGATAAGAACAATTATATGCGGCAATATTATCTCTATCACAAGCTTCACCAGCACTCATCATTAATCTCATTGAAGGCATGATGTCTAAGTTAAGAACTGCCTCACGAATCTCTTTAAACTCTTTGGTTAAGCCTTTGTTTTTGCTCTGTAAATAATTAACCATTCTATCTACAGTTTCTTCCCATGTTTCTCTTCTATTTTGTTCAGGTAGATATCTTGCATATCTTGACAATGCAATGACATCTTGGTATACCGATGGTAGTTTTGTTTCCATTATTTTTCGTCCTCTATGTTATCGTTATATATTTAGAATACTTTTCCATATCTTCTTCGATATAGTCTTGTACATATTCTACTAGTTCTTCTGATGTTATACCTAATAAATCTATAAGTTCTACTTCATCTAATTTTTTTAGGTGTTCTAAAATTTCGTGCAATGGTATTATATTATGACCGACCATGATTAGTCCTCCACAAATTTAGGTTTTTGAACTCCAACAAAACCACAGGATTGTTTATCTGTTGGTTCAAAGTCAAATGATACATCACTTTTAAAACCTATTGGCATATATAGTTTATCTTCTAATTGGCACATCATTATCTTTGCAGTAGTACAATTTTGTTTGTAGTAGTTAAGAGCATGGTCACAGTTTACAAAGTGACTAACATAAACTAAATCATCATATGAGTCAGTGTATGATACTGCCATAACAAAGTTACCAACTCCAACCTTATCTGCTTTAACAGTTCTAACAAACATAAAACAAATAGTTAGAACCATTACTACAACTAATAAACTTCTGATAGGGCTCATATCTTATTCTCCTCTTCATGTATCATCATCTGTAAGAAGTGAATAGCTTTCTTTAAATCTTCTACTCCACCTTTACTCTTATACCTAGTAGTATATTTAATAACACTACCTTGTAAGTAAGATAAGTTATTAGCAGTTATATATTCTACAGGTTGTATAGCTAGATTTTTATAGTGGTCTCCTGCTACTTGAGCAGTCAACGGACTATCCCAACTGTCATCCATTATTGTCATTATTTTCTCCTTTGGTATTTGGATTTAAGGTAATGCATTGGTACTGCAATCTCATCAAATGCTCCATCTACTACATTGTTAAGAACATATATACCTCTCCAATGATTATTTGTTTGATGGTTTAGATAACCTTCATCATGCATGTAAGATGCACCATTGATAATAGCAGTCATCTCTGTACCATCTGCTTTCTTGCCATATGCTATATCTCTACCCTGTTGGTGTCCTGCTACACAAGACATATGTTTCTTGGTGAGTAAAGCTCTAGCTGAAGTAACAGGTCTACCCATTATACCAGAGGCAAAGTAATGACAGTATGCAACTCCATCAATAGCTTTAACTTCTAGGAAAGGTATTACTTCCCAACCAGCTTCTTCATATCCTAAATCATCCATACTGATAAGACCTTCAAGCTTTCTATCATACTCAATAGCAGTATTAATTCTAGCTTCATGGTTACCTAATGTCAGTATCATTTTAGGTTTATACTTCTTAAGTTTCTTTTTAGTTAGCTTCTTATTGAGAGCATGTAAAGGTGCAAGAAGGGTTGCCATCCCCTCCTTTGCTGCCTTAATATCTCGTTGGTATGTTCTACCTTCAAAAGCTTTCTTACCAATGTCATAACTAGATAAGCTTTCCATATCAGCGAAGTCTCCAATACAGATTATAACATCAGGTCTTTTGTCAACAATGTACTTTCCAATCCAAGTTAAGTAATTATCATTAATACCTGGTTTGAATTGTACATCACCGATTACGAGGTGTTGTTTCATGAGTCTAAATTTCCTCCATTAAAGTTTTGCATTTCTTGCAAATCAAATTCTTCTTGTCCAGTCTTGATTACACCTTCTCGTATAAGAGCTTTGATAGCAAATGCTAATAAGAACTCTGACTCAACAGCATCAACTTTAAAATCAAAGTCCATACTCCCATCATTGTTCTCTTTCAAGTTCTTAATTTCCATATAACATCTCCTTCAAATGTTTAACCCAGTCCAACCTAAAGTCTAGCCATTCAAAACCTTCTTTGTCTGCCCATACTCCATAGGTTGTCTTACTGCGTTTGGTTATTTTATTAGATGGATTCATGAATAAGAATATAATCCTTACATCAGGATTAGATGCTTTAAAGTTCACCATCTTTTGTCTTGTTGCTATGTCTAACTTACCTTTAGCTTCAAGGTAAACATTCCGTCCTATCTTGAAATCAGGACAATACTTACGAACCTTCTCTGGTTGAATAAACTGTATAACATCTGGTTCATATTTAACTTGGCTCCAATGTTTCTTGAGTATCTTCCAAGCATTCCTTTCCAACTGACTCTTGAAATTTATCAAATCTATCCCTCCATACATCATCAATTGAACGCTTCATCCATACGCAACTAGCGTTGCGAATGAACTCTTCGTCATCAGAATACAATTGGTGAACTACATCAAACATCTCTTGTTCTGTCGAACAACCTCCTAATAACTTGGTAGCTTTCACCTTACCGTAGTTCTTAATTCCAGGTATGTTGTCTGTAGTATCACCCATTATACATTGCACAAAGAATAATCTCATGCCTTCAAGTTCTGTCTGGTCAAACCATTTGTCAGGTCTCTTCCAGTTCTTACCAGAGATTTCCCAACTAAAGTGTTTACCAGGTACTTGAAGTAAATCCTTATCCAGTGTAACAATTACAGTATTCTCATCTTGATGGATAGCCATTTCATCATCAGCTTCTAAATCATCTCTAGACATTTCTGCATCCATATGCTTTAACGCATACTCCTGCAATTCTTTAAGATGAATAGGCTTTGGTGCAGTACGATTAGCTTTGTAGCTAGGCATCACTGTCTTACGGAAGTTAGTCTTTGAAGATATAAAACCTCTAAAGTCAATAGCGTCAGTCTTCTTCATAAGACCTTCCAGTAATTGTTCAGCTCTGTATTTAGCTATACCAAACCCATCGTTCTCGGCACTAATCGCAGAGCGAAATAGTACCAAGTCCATGTCGATGAGAGCTATCATCTAGAAGGGTATATCCGATTTCATCTCGGCTATACTTTCTGGTTCCTTGATAGGAGTGATAGGGTCTAGACCTAAGACAAATCGTTCATAGACTTTAGCCAATTGAACTACTTCATCTTGAGATACAACCTTACCTTTGGTAGCTAACGTTGCATTAGCATTAGTTAGACTAGATTGTCTAATGATATAGACTTGAGTCTGAGCTCGTTCGTCTTCTGTAGGATATGAATTACCCCTTGCAGCAGGGCTAGGTGAACTAGCTTTAGGTGCACTAGCACTAGGTGCTTGTCCATCTGCTAAAACTTTAGTCCACTGCCAGTATCCATTGTCATCTTTAACAGAGTCAATGTTTACCTTGTCACCCTTTGTCCATGTCTGTGCAGTTTTAAATACATCAGGATGGGAGAAAGACATAAGCTTTTTGTTACCAGCTTGTCCAGCTTCATTTTTATATGTTACTTCTACTGATTGATACTGTCGTCCGTTCTTTGCAGAATGAGAGTTAACAGTTCCAACATCGATTACTTCTATTTGCATATAAGTCTCCTTATGGTTAATTTAATTCACCCCAGTTAGTACCTACTTGAACATCAACTCGTATTGGTAAGTTAAACTCTTTACCAAATAGTTTATTAAAGTTTTTAGGTACATCCTCGAATGCACTTGTTACAACACTGATAAGTTCATCAGTGTTTTGTACCCTCTCATCATAGTCAATCATAATACTATCATGTACTGTGTTGACTAGCTTAAGAGAATCTAATCCCTTGAGTCTGTTAGCTAATGATACTCTAGCTATACTCATTAGGTCTGCACCTAGACCCTGCACAGGATAGTTAAGTATCCTTGTTCGTGGTAGTCTAGGTTTACCTTGTGAGTTAAACTCTGGTTGGTAATAATATCTTCTGCCAGTAGGCATTTCTAGATACATCTGTTGCTTAACAGTATCTTCTAGCTCTTTGTGCCATGTCTTAAGTCCAGTGTATTTCTCATAGAACTGGTCTATAACCTTCTGCCAATAATGTTCATTACCTATATCTTTAAAGTTATTATCCATACCATAACTGTAAGCACTACCACCATAGATTAATCTAAAGACAAAGGTCTTTGCTATTAGTCTAGTAGGTAGCTTAAATCTTTCTTGGTTATCAGTATGCTGGTCTACTTTGTTTAGTATCTCCGTGATAGCAGTCTTATCTTGAGATAAGTAAGCAGCACATACCCATTCAAGGGCTTGTACATCTGCGTTTAATAACATATTATAGTCCTGTTGTTTCTATTAATCTATGGTTATAAGCAATGATAATACTCTTTCTTAACTCAGCTCTAGCCTCTGGTTTGAGTAGCCCTAGTACTGCATTAGGTCCAAGAGATAGAATCATATCACTAAACTCATTTGCTGTGTGATAATGATGTCCTTCTTCCAGATGCTGTTGCTCATTCATATCATGTTGCTGTGAATCTACACTCATTATGTATACCTCGTTGTGAATAGTGATTTAATCTCACTATCAAAGTTTTGTAAATTAGGTTTGCTACTACTTAACCTACCTGTTTTTGCTACACACTGATTGAGCTGACCATGTAATAAATTGTTAGTCCAACCCATAGTGTCTGATAAGGCAGGTACACCTATGTAATATGTACCTCGTCTCTTCTCTAGTGTAGCTCTAGTTAAGAGTATCTTAAGAACTTTCATAGCTTCTTCATTGCCTTGTAATCTTTGTAGTGTATCGTCATTAGTTTTGTATTGACCTTCTCGTTTAAGTTCTGTATTAGGTAGAGGGTCAAAGAGTTTATCTAATCTAAATTCTTTATCAACCCACTTATACTTATCTTCACCCACTCTAGCACCACCTTTGTATACACCAGCAAGTTCTTGAACACGGTATGGAATAGTCCCACCATAAAGTAAACAAGATAAATGAACATTACTACTGGGGTTAAAATGCTCAAAAGAATGATACTGATAAAGTTGTCTGTCGAGTTTTGAAATTTGCTCATCTAATTCATCTCCTAATGTTATTGAATGTTGATACTCATACTGTAGTCCATTGTATTCAATGTCTTGTAGTACAAGTAAGTCTTGGTTATGTAAACTAATTAATCTTTTCTTGTTTACATGTTCAGGTAATTCTAATTCTTTAACCTGTT
>Ga0206123_10004844_pt1 | contig 10362 bp, 5 predicted proteins | sample Helgoland_Spring_2_FD_160086 | JGI IMG/M metagenome (GOLD analysis project Ga0206123, IMG submission 160086) | Pelagic subsurface seawater microbial communities from Kabeltonne, Helgoland, North Sea - Helgoland_Spring_Bloom_20160316_1 | ecosystem: Environmental > Aquatic > Marine > Epipelagic ... | reverse complement strand
CCGAGGAAAAAAACCAAAAACTGGTCTGGGGACAAGCTACCCGATTGGGTCATGGTGAGAGATAAATCCGGGGATGGCCATCTGCGTTGGCAGGGAGATTCTGCAGAAAATATTGACCCCGGATTCAGACAGGCGGTTGAGGAATGGACCACCCGGCTACCCGCGGATATTGTTCGGATAGATGAAACATCACAATTAGTTTCGATTTATTGGCACGAACATTCCGATGAGCAGGGTTTACAGAATATTTTCCAGTTTCTCAACTTCATCGTAACGCTAAGCCCTTGTCTGCAAAAGGATTCATCCGCCGATGGAGAATCAGAAGTTGAGTGAATTTGTAGGTAATTGCCCCGCTTGTGCTAATACATATTGTATAGGTCTTGTGAATTTGGGTTGACCTTGGGTAGTCAACACTTTATATATGTCGGCCTTTTTTCGGCCAAATACGCAAGTACAGTGAATTTATGGGTAAATCATTAGTCATCGTCGAGTCTCCCGCGAAAGCGAAGACCATCAACAAATATCTCGGAAACGACTTTATTGTAAAATCAAGCGTTGGCCATATTCGAGATCTGCCGACCAGCGGCAGCTCAACATCTGATCCAAAGGCAAGAGCGGCGGAAGCGGCAAAGACCCGCAAAATGCCTGAAGACAAGAAAGCTGCCTATAAAAAGGAAAAGGCCAAAAAACAGTTGGTCTCCCGGATGGGTATAGACCCCGAAAACGGTTGGGAGGCGAATTATCAGATACTACCTGGAAAAGAAAAGGTAGTAACGGAACTCCGAAAGCTGGCCAAAGATGCTGACACAATTTATCTCGCGACTGACCTTGACCGTGAAGGGGAAGCCATAGCGTGGCATTTACGAGAAGCGATCGGTGGTGATGACTCGCGTTATCGTCGCGTCGTGTTTAATGAAATTACCAAGCGAGCCATCCAGGAAGCTTTTGAAGAACCTGGTGAACTCAACATGGCCATGGTTAACGCACAGCAGGCCAGGCGTTTCCTGGACCGGGTTGTTGGATTTATGGTTTCGCCATTGCTCTGGGCCAAGATCGCACGCGGTTTGTCTGCCGGTCGGGTTCAATCAGTCGCTGTCAAGTTGATCGTCGAAAGGGAACGCGAGATACGTAAATTCATTCCTGAAGAATATTGGGAGATTTTTGCCAACCTCGGTGAAGCCGAGAAGAAATCGGAAGATCCGGTAAAATTCCAGGTTGTTAAGCAGGTTGGAGAAAATTTCAAGCCGGTAAATCAGGAACAGGCGGACGCTGCACTCAACTTGCTTCGAGATGCAGCCTACGTCGTTAAAAGCAGGGAAGGCCGCCCCACCCAGACCAAGCCCACCGCTCCTTTTATTACCTCTACGCTTCAGCAAGCCGCCAGCACCCGGTTGGGGTACGGGGTCAAGAAGACCATGATGATGGCCCAACGGTTATACGAAGCCGGGTACATTACCTATATGAGAACTGACTCTACGCACCTGGGTAATGAAGCTGTTGCAGCCTGCAGGGATTTGATCGTTAGCGATTTTGGCAAAAAATATTTGCCAGAGGAGCCACGTATATATAGCAGTAAACAAGGTGCACAAGAGGCACACGAAGCCATTAGACCTTCCGATGTTACCGTCAAGACTAATTCGATTGCAGGCATGGAACGTGATGCCGAACGGCTTTATGAATTGATCTGGCGTCAATTTGTAGCCTGCCAGATGCCAAATGCTGAATACACAAGCACCAGTGTGGTTGTTGAAGCGGGAGATTTGGAGCTGAGGGTTAGAGGTCGTGTACTGCGGTTTGATGGTTTCACCCGCGTGCAGGCACCAGCAACACGGAAAGAAGAAGAAGCGCCGCTACCCGAATATACGGTTGGTCAGGTGCTGAATCTGGTTGAGCTTTTACCTTCCCAGCACTTTACAAAACCACCGGCTAGATTTGGCGAGGCCAGCCTGGTGCGGGAACTCGAAAAGAAAGGTATCGGACGTCCTTCGACCTATGCCTCCATCATTACCACTATTCAGGATCGTGGTTACGCTACCCTCCAAAACAAGCGTTTTTATGCCGAGAAAATTGGCGACGTTGTTACTGACAGGTTGGTCGAAAACTTTGGAAACTTGTTGGACTATGGATTCACGGCTGAGCTTGAAGAATCGCTCGATAAGGTTTCTGACGGCAAGTTCGAATGGAAACAGCTATTAAACCAGTTTTACTCTGACTTTGAAGGAAAGCTTGATAAGGCAAGTTCGGACATGCGTTCGAATGAACCCACAATGACAGATATCGACTGCCCCAAGTGCGGCAGGAAGATGCAGATTCGCACAGCGAGTACCGGCGTATTTTTGGGTTGTTCAGGATATTCGCTGCCACCCAAGGAGCGCTGCAAAAGCACAATTAATCTGATTTCCGGTGATGAGGTTGTCAGTGTCAATGGTGATGATGAGGAAGAATCCAGAATCCTTCGAACCAAACGCCGATGTACAAAGTGTCAGACGGCGATGGATAGCTATCTGATTGATACCGAGCGCAAGATCCACATTTGCGGGAACAATCCGGATTGCGACGGCATGGAAGTCGAGGCGGGTGAGTTCAAGATCAAGGGTTATGATGGTCCCTTGCTGGAATGCGATAAATGCGGTGCAGAAATGCAACTGAAAACAGGCAGGTTCGGTAAGTATTTTGGATGTACTTCAGAAGACTGCAAAAATACCCGAAAGCTGCTGCGTAATGGAGAAGCTGCACCCCCCAAAATGGATCCTGTGCCTATGCCAGAGCTCGCCTGTGTCAAAGTTGAAGACACTTATATCTTGCGAGACGGCGCTGCCGGTATCTTTTTGGCCGCCAGTCAATTCCCCAAGAACAGGGAAACCCGGGCGCCTTTTATTGATGAGCTTATACCACATCAAAATGAAATTGATCCAAAGTACGGATATTTGATGCAGGCGCCTGTCGCTGATTCTCAGGGACGAAGAACCCTCCTGAAATTCGCAAGAAAGACCAAAGAACAGTATGTGATTACTGAAGAAGACGGTAAGCCAACTGGCTGGCGCGCGGATTATGTAAACGGCAAGTGGCTGATTGACGAGAAAATAAAGGCACCCCGTAAAGCGAAAGCAAAGGCTAAAGCAAAGCCAAAGGCGAAAGCAAAGACTAAGGCGAAAGCAAAGGCGAAAGCTCCGGCCAGGTCTATAGCACCGGCGAAATCGATAGAGACTGAATAATAGTCAGGGGGTGGCCAGTTGATTAACTATGGCCGCTTGCTCCAGTGACAAGTTCCACTTCCGTGCATTATTGGACTATGAACCAGCAAGTTCCTGGGGAAATGAACTTGCGGCATAAAGATTAGTGTCTTAATACCCCGACAGCCAATCCCTCATAGGCAAAGTCCATTGTTTTCAAATCCACCTCGATGGGTGAATAGTCTTTATTCTCGGGTAACAGGGTGATTTGAAACTTGCTTCGATTTTTTCTCAATCGTTTGACTGTGACTTCGTCATCAATCCGCGCGACGACTATATCACCGTTGTTAACGTTTTGAGTTCTGTGTACGGCAAGCAGATCACCATCGTGTATACCGCACTCGATCATACTGTCTCCATGAACCGTTAACAGATAATCTGCCCTGGGTTTAAAAAAGCCAGGCGAGATGTCACAGTAGTCTTCGATGTGTTCCTGGGCCAGTATGGGGCTACCTGCAGCAACTCGACCAATAATAGGAATGCCATTCTCATCCGGTAGCTTTATGCCCCGTGATGTACCGGGAATCATCTCGATGGCGCCTTTTCTTGCGAGCGCTTTCAAATGTTCTTCCGAGGCATTCGGGCTTTTGAAGCCCAATTCCTGTGCAATGTCTGCACGGGTTGGAGGATAACCGGTCTCGTCAATGTAAGATTTAATAAAATCAAGTACTTCCGATTGCCTGATGGTTAACTTAATCATTGTAATACTCGCTGCTGTTTAGTTGCCGTTTAATTAGACGCTATTTAAATAGTTGTACTTGTTCAGTCATGCTGGAATCCAGGTCTCTCTCAGAAGATTTAGCAAACGCTTCTGCTTCTGAAACCTCGACTGGTTTTATATACAGTTACTGGAATTATATACAGCATCGTGACTTTAGCAACCCGTTTTTTTGCTGCGAAATTGGGAAGCCTGCCCCTGTGGCAATCCGGGGTGGCAGGTTGCGAATATTCGCCGATTATGATCTTCTGTGCGCCTTGGTACTTTTGACGTAACAGTCAGGGAGACCAGATTCTGAAGTTGTTCGAGCCATCCTTTGAAAATAGTTGCACTTTTGACCTGAATTCCATTTACGTCCGAAAGATAAGGATTTGGAAATCAGAAATTGACTATTACGATCGCAAAGGCGGTTTACTAAAAACCCTGACGTTAAATGGATATCAGAAGTATAATGTCAAAAATTTGACGAGCCTGGTAGGTGTATTTAATACATCGTCAAACAAACAAGCGGACCGGATAGTTGGGGCAAAACTATCGATTCGGTGATGGATTGAAAGACAGTGATTATAAAAAAAATAGTCCGCAAAGGACGGGATAAGCCGGTACTCGTGAGACTCAATTGTTGGTCGATCTTTTCTTTTTCCCTGCTGCTGGGTTTTGTCGCCAATGCTGGCGCAGCCCAGGGTTGGGTGCTCGGCAGTTTCAGTGATCCCGAGAGAGCATCAATCGAAGCTTCCCGTCTTTCAGAAGGGCTTCAGGTCCCAATCGACATTGTTCCCGTGAGCACCGACGGCCGAATGGTTCAAAGGCTTGTAGTATCGGTGACGCCCGGGTTTGATACCCCGGGTTTTAAAAGCCGTTTAGCGGGGCTCGGGATTAATCGTCCGTGGCTGGTGGGGCTAAGCTCTGGTGGAGCTGATCATGCACGACCAAATATCGATAAAGATAGATCACTATCGACAGTGGCGCGGCCAATCAAGGCTCCAACCTCTTCATCTGCACCAACAACTTTCTATCTGGTGGCTGGTAGCTTTATCGATGTGAGTGAGGCGGTAAATTTCGAACGCAAGCTCGATACACATTTTTCCAGCGTGGTCAGTGAAAGTATTCTCGCCCAGGGAAAGGTGTTTCATCGTGTCAAAATAGGACCAGTTGCTGAGGCGGATCTTGACCTTGTACGGCAAAGGCTAGCTGACCTTGCCGTTACCAAAACCTGGAAGCAGACAATCGATGATAGCGTCATCGGGGCTGGCATCTCGGCATCAACAGCTTATCAAGCTGATGAAACAATGGAGCAGGTCCAGTCTTCCAGAAAGGTTTCCGGGGCCACAGGCGTTATTCGCGGCTCGATGCCGATACGGGAAGAAGTAGATGTGCCGGTAGTTGGAGCACCTGTCCGAAATCAGCCGCAGACGCCAGACGGCAATGCATCCGGATTCAACCTTGCTGTGTTACGTAGATCAACCCCTTTTCTGAACTCCCCGGTTTCTGATAGCCCCTCAAACCGGCGCTGGAATTCAGAAATTTCTGCTGAATACCGTGGATTTCAAAATGATGGACTAAGCGGTCAGGGCAAACATCATCGATCGTTGAGTTTTAAGTCCGAATATGCCCGTTCGATGAATGACGGCGATGATACTTTTGCCTTTGTTCCGTTTGGTCGCTGGGATGACAAGGATACTCAACGTAGTCACTTTGATATCCGCGAGCTAAGCTGGGTTCATGTGGGTGATGGTTGGGAATTGCGCTCCGGAATTCGCAGGGTGTCCTGGGGAGTGACAGAATCACAACACCTGGTGGATATCATTAACCAGACGGATAATGTGGAGAATCCTGGCGGGGAAGAAAAGCTGGGTCAGCCGATGGTTAATTTGTCCCTGACCAGAGATTGGGGTGTGTTTGATATTTATATCCTGCCGGGATTTCGTGAAAGAGAATTTCATGGAAGTGACGGGCGACCCAGGCTGCCGTTTCAGGTGGCTGAGGATTTGGCAATCTTTGACTCAGGTGCCAGGACTGCGCGAACCTCCGTTGCCCTGCGCTGGAGTCAGGGTTTTGGTGAACTGGCACTTGGCCTCTCTCATTTTTCGGGTACATCCCGTGAGCCGTTGTTTCGGTTTCAGCCAGTATTTGATACAGCGGGTACATTTATCGATGGCAATTTGATACCAGTTTATGATGTCATTGAGCAGTCCAGTCTGGATGCCCTGTATCTGGCGGGAGACTGGGCGTTGAAGCTTGAAGCTATTTCAAGGAGTGGCCAGGGTGACCGTTATTCAGCCGTAACCTTTGGCTTCGAAAGGCGCTTCGCCAGAGTTTTTGGCTCCAGCGTCGATATAGGTATAATTTCAGAATACCAGTTTAATGAGCGCGAAGATGTCGCGCCCGTCGTTGGTGATGATGATGTTGCGCTTGGTTTTCGACTGACCGCAAATGATGTCTCCGATTCGAGTGCTCTCCTGATGTGGCTGTGGGATAGAGATACCGATGAGTTTATGACGACATTCGAAGCCAGTACCCGAATTGGCAGTCACTGGAAACTGCTAGTTGAGGCAACCCTGTTTAGTCATGGTGAGAGGCCAGTGCCAACCGCACCCGGATTCCTTTACGTGCTGCTGGACCCTACCAGTGACCTTGGCTTTTATCAGGACGAAGATTTCATCAAGCTTGAGTTAACCCGATTCTTCTAGTGAAATTGGTCATTCAGAACTCGCGGCAAACCCTCACCAATCTACTATCAATAATCCTGATACGGTAATTTTTATGATGAACGAAGCAGAAGTCTCAGATATCCCGCAGACGTTACTATCCTGGGCCAGTGACCCCCAGGTCCTGATTGTATTCGGGATAGTATTTGGGACCATGTTGTTGAATTTTCTGCTCCAAAGGCTTCTGACCCAATTGCACATTAAGGCTGGGGAAACCCGAACGATTTGGGATGAAGCGCTACTTTCGTCTATTCGTAATCCCCTGCGACTGATGGTTTGGGTTGTGGGTGTTGGCTGGGCTGCGGAACTGATCACCAAGCAATCTGACACCGGGTTCTCGGAGTTGCTTGGTCCCCTTCGATATGTCCTTGTGATTGGAATCATTGGCTATTTCCTGGTTCGGTTCATCCGGGAAGTTGAAAGTGGAGTGATCTTCAACGGCGCTGATGTTACGACCACCCACGCGGTTGGCAAGTTGCTCCGTGCATCTGTCATCGTGACCGCTGTGCTGACGGTACTCCAGACATTAGGCGTGAGTATTTCGGGTGTGCTGGCATTTGGGGGCTTTGGGGGTATCGCCGTCGGTTTTGCGGCGAAAGACCTGTTGGCTAATTTTTTTGGTGGTCTGATGATTTACCTGGACCGACCTTTTGCCATTGGTGACTGGATTCGTAGCCCTGATCGTAATATTGAGGGTACGGTAGAGATCATTGGTTGGCGATTAACTGTGATACGTACTTTTGACATGAGACCGCTTTACGTTCCTAACTCGGTATTCGCAAACATTGCCGTCGAGAATCCCTCAAGGATGAAAAATCGCAGAATTAATGAAACGATAAGGCTGCGATATGAAGATGCACCGAAGCTGGGAAAAATTATCGCTGAAATTAAGGCCATGCTCGAAACCGATGAGGAAATTGACCAGGAGAAGACGTTGATGGTGAATTTCAATGAATTTGCAGATTCCTCCCTCGATTTCTTTATCTATACTTTTACAAGGACAACAAATTGGGTCGAATTTCACGGTGTTAAACAGCGAATATTGCTTCAGATACTTGATATTATAGAGTCTCATGGTGCCCGCTGTGCACTACCTGCTTCTACAATTCACTTTGGTGCTGAAACCGGTGCACTCGCTAATCCTGATGCTTTTTTAACCAAATCCGGAGATTCAGGTGCCGCAAACTGAGCAGACTCTCTGATTTTGACGCAACTTGTCTTTTTATTGCCTTAGCAAATCAATAAGTTAGAGCCGAAAGTTGCCAACCAGTCAAGCTTTGGTCTAGACTTGGCAGTTCGACTTGAACCCAATTAACTTTTGGGTGGAAAATCGATGATATCGATATTCTGAATAACCATCAGGGAGGGCTGTCAGATGAGACGAAGATATCTATTTCGACTGGATAATATTCTCGACGATATGCTGTTGTTTGCGCAGGCACTTCCTACACTTACATTTGATTCGCAGATGACCCGGTATTCCCCGGTTAGGCGAAAGTAGGAGAAGTTTCATGGCTCTCACCAAAAAGCGCGGGTTGATAGCGACCTTTGCAATAACTTGCTCGCTTTGTTCTGTTTCGGTAATTGCTGCGTCCGCAACAGGTGTTGGCAACGCCGGTGTCGCAATGAAAGATGTGGAGGCCAATCGCCCTATGCAGGCGACCAAGGCAAACCCGAAGCTTTCAATGCCCGCAAGACCTCCCATGAACGCCCCCGTAGGTTCACTTAAGTTAAACCTGAGCCAATTTGATATTTCGGGGAACACCATCTTTAGTGAAAACTCCCTGAAACATCTGATCAGAGGTTATATAAAGGAACAGACCTCATTTGCAGACCTGCTCCGTGCCGCCAATGAAATTACCAATTTTTACCGTGACGCGGGTTATCTGGTTGCCCGGGCTTATGTACCCGAACAGGAAATTCAAAATGGTGTGGTCGAAATCACCGTGCTTGAGGGGCTTGTGGGGGAGGTTAGTGTCAACAATCAATCCAGTACCTCGAATGGTCTGGTGGCGAGTTATATCAGCAAAGTTAAAGCCGGTGAGGTTGTTAGTCGCAACAATGTGGAAAGAAGCATGTTGCTGCTGAATGATCTCCCGGGGATCGAAGCCTCCGCTGCATTTAAAGTCGGTAAAAATGAGGGAACTACTGATCTTGATGTCATGCTTAAGCCGACAAAGCGTATCACGGGATCAATTGACGCGAACAATTATGGCAGTGATTTTACCGGTCAGGGGCGTCTCGGTGGTTCGGTGTATATTAATGGGCTAATTGGTATGGGTGATGCCCTGGGGTTGCGAATCCTGGCCTCTGAAGATGGCGGTACAGTTTATGGAAGTGTCGATTACAGCCTCGCGGTTGGTGGCTACGGCACCCGAGTCGGCGTCAAATATTCCAATCTGAACTCTGACGTTGGCGATGCCTTCGTTAATCTGGAACTGGAAAGTGAAGCGGATACCCTGGGTATATTTGTTGCTCACCCTATCCTTCGTTCGAGAGATAACAATTTATATGTCCAAATGGGTGTTGAAAACAGAACCGTCGAGCAAATCTTTGCCGGTGCGCTCTCTACGTCGAACTCGGAAGATGATGTGACGGTATTAACCGGCGCGGTTACTGGTGATTTCCGAGATGCAATCCTCGGTGGTGGAGTTTCCAGCTACGGGCTTGCGGTTCAGCAGGGACTTGATGATCTTGACCCTATATCGGTATCCAAATTGGGAGCTGATGGCAAATTTCTCAAGCTCGACCTGTCTTTTCAGCGCTTACAGTACTTGACTGACACAACCAGTTTGTCTTTGAAGCTGGCAGGTCAGTTTACCGGCGATCCGCTGGTGTCTTCAGAACAACTTTCGCTGGGTGGTCCAAACGGGGTTCGTGCATTTATTAATGGAGAAGGGCTGGCAGACAGTGCATTTGTAATGAATGCAGAAATCAGACATGTACTGCCGTTCCAAAATAAATTCATCACCAATACCCAGGTAATTGGATTCTATGACTATGGTAAGGGTGAGGTGACTGACCCGCTTACAGGTACTGAGAGCGATTTTGATCTCGGTGGCATTGGTCTGGGACTTACAGTTGGAATTATTGGCAACTACCAACTTGGAGTGAGCTATGCACGAAGTACATCTGGTGCTGCGTTGACTGATGACGATGATGGTCAGTTTCTGTTACAAGCGGTTAAATGGTTTCAATAGTAAAACTAACTAACGATTACACGATTGTTCACATGAACATGACGCAATAGTAGCTACCAAAGCGTCTTATAAAGAATCGGGATTATAGCGATGAACAAAATTCAATCTTCCACAAAAGCGTTGAAGACTTCGAAGCAACTAAATAAAACGAATGGCCGGGTTTCACAAAATGCGGTGTATTCGAAAAGGCCGATAGCCAGCGCCATCTCCAGCATTCTGCTGGGCGGGGTGGCGATGAATGCCCTGGCACTCCCATCTAATCCTGAGGTTGCTTCAGGTAGTGCTACCGTTACTAATCCCAATGCCACAACCATGCTGGTGAATCAGACCAGCGACAAGGTGGTGCTGAATTATCAGCAATTTGGTATAGACGCGGGAGAATTGGTTAATTTTGTTCAGCCCGGTGCTGAATCTGTCGCACTAAATCGAGTGATCGGTGGAAATCCTACCCTGATCCTCGGGCAACTCTCGGCTAATGGCCAGGTGTTTATTCTAAATGAGCA
>Ga0206123_10004838_pt1 | contig 10367 bp, 7 predicted proteins | sample Helgoland_Spring_2_FD_160086 | JGI IMG/M metagenome (GOLD analysis project Ga0206123, IMG submission 160086) | Pelagic subsurface seawater microbial communities from Kabeltonne, Helgoland, North Sea - Helgoland_Spring_Bloom_20160316_1 | ecosystem: Environmental > Aquatic > Marine > Epipelagic ... | reverse complement strand
AGGGGTAACACGGGTAGAACTATTTCAGGAACCTCAGATCCTACATACACTGTTAAAGTTAATGATGGTCAAGGTATGACTTTAAATGCAGCCAATGATAAGTTTTGGTTAGTTATAAGATACAAAGGAGACCCTACCCCAATTACTAGAATAACTACAAATTTATAATTAGAATAATATGGCATTTATAAGCTCATCCTTCAGTAATAGAAAACTCCAAGATAGGAGATTTACTACTAACCAAGTAGGTGACTCTCAGGAAGCATTTGCTTCAGTCCTTAGTATAGGATCTAATGAAGTATTTACAGACACTAGATATATCTTAACTTCTAGTTTACCTTTTAGTGGTTCTAGTCAAGATGGTCTTATAGCTTCCGCTAGTAGAGTAGACGCTAATATAACACCAGGTTCAGCTGATGACTTAGCAATATCTAAATATTGGTTCCAAAAGGAATTAACACCAGGTGCTACTGCTGTTAGTAGTAGAAATGAAACTTTTTTCTTCCTAACAGGTGCTTTAGATTCTGTATCTGAACAAACCATACATAGTTCTCAAGTAACTAACTTTTTATCCCCTAAATTTGGTGAAGCCTCTATTGGATTAGCCCATGCTGAAAATGCTAATCCTGGTTATAATGTAAGAGTATATATTACAAATAATGATTCCCAACCCGGAGATGGAGGTACTGGAGCTGTAGAAGCCGCAAATTATGTATTTGATTATAAAACAGGTGTTTTATCATTCGTTAATAATTCAGTAGCTCCAACTACTTCTCAGTATGTTTGGATAAGTGCTTATCAATATGTAGGTAGAACCCTTCAAAGCCAATTAACTGATGGTACTTTATCTGGAGGAGACACTGTAAGTCTTCATATTAGTGCTTCTGAAGGTACTGGATTTAGCCTTACTAATAATGCAACTTCTTCATTTGAATCTGGTTCAGCAGGTATCACAGTAACAGCAACAAGTGCCACTAATAAAATTACAATTGGTGCATCAACAGATAATGTAACCTTTAATACTGTTAATGCTAGTACAATTAACGCTGATATAATTGAAGCTTCTGAATATATTGTAAGTAGCTCAATTACTTATATGACTCAATCATTTAGTGGCGGTTCTACAATCTTTGGAGATAGTATAGATGATACCCATTTATTTACAGGAAGTTTAAAATTAACGGGAAGCTTAATAGCTGATATAGCTACCACTACCAGTGAAAGAACCCCTCTTGTAATTGATAGTAATGGCAATATAACTGTAGGTGATGATTACGTTACTTCAGGTGATGTAGGAGCCTATGATTTAGATATTAGTAGTAGTGGAGATAATAATGGTATTACTATAACAGACGCAGAAGCATTAATAATTTCAGGCTCTGGTGGTTTAGATGTTACTTCAGATACCAATACTCTAACATTTACTATTGGTAATGGAATTTTAAGTAGTTCTGCCCAAATTAAAGATGAGATATCAGGTTCATTTACTGAGACTAGTGCTTCTATAGCATCAGACATAGCAACAAATTTATCTTCTATAACTGATCTCCAATCTGACAGTAGTTCATTTAGTACTAGAGTAACAACAAATGAAACTGATATCGCCGCATTACAAACAGATTCAGGTTCATTTAGTACTAGAATAACAACATTAGAAGGAAACGAAGTACACACAGCAGCTGCTATTAGTGGTTCTACTAGAATTTATGTATCTGGTTCAGATAGTGGATTTGATATAGGTCAAGATAGTACACTTAATTTTGTTTCTGGAACTGCTGGGTTAACAGTTGTAAGTAATGGTAGTGATACAATTACAATTGGTGCCTCTACAGATGATGTAACATTTAATAGTGTAACAGCTGATACTTTAACAGGTACAGCTACTAAAATAGATTTATCAGATGTTGGTGGTGGTAATGAACAACTCCCTCTTCTTTTATCTAAAGAACCATCCCCAAATGATACAATAGGGTATAGAAATGCTGGTCTTAAACTTTTATATAACCCCGGTTTAGGAGAATTACAAATAGGAGATGGTGGTATTGATACTACTTATGGCACTTCTGAAATCCAAGGAGGAGGTAGTCTTGCTTTAAGTAGATTTAGATTCCATACGGACGAAGGAGCTATTGAACTACTTGAAATAGGTTCTTCTACTAGTAATGTTGTTATTGGAAATACTTTATTTATTAGTGGTAGTTCCATTTCTACAGATGAAACGTCATTTAGTCTTATAAATGATACAACTACTACAATTAATTTTGGTGGAGCTGCAACTGATATTACTATGGGTGCCGCTAACGGTACTGTTACTATCGCAGGTTCAGCAAGTATTGCAGGTGATTTAATTGTACAAGGTACTACAACTTCTATCCAAACTGAAAATTTAAATGTATCTGACCAGTTTATTTTATTAGCTAGTGGATCTACTGGTACTAGTGATGGTGGTATTATTGTCCAATCAGGTAGTAATGGTGTAGGAACAGCATTATATTTTGATGCTAATGCTAATAGATGGGCTGTTAACCCAGCAAATACGGTTAATTGGAATGATACTTCATTAACACCTAAACAATATGTTGTCTCAGTATCTGCTTCTGCAGCAGCACCACTATCAACACCTTTAGATTTTGGTGATAGTAGTGAATATTATGGTATGATGCACGTTAATACGGGTAACGGAGATATTTACATATACTCATAAAAATATTAAAAAAATAAATTAAAGCACCCTATATGGGTGCTTTTTCTTTTATATGTATATATAACAAATAAAAAATTAAAAGTTATGTTAAGAGTACAATTAGACCCCCAAGAAATTCAATTTGCAATCGCTGCAATCAATCAAACTCAAATTATGGGTAAAGACGCACACGTTGTTTCTGGTTTATTAAAAAAATTTGAAGACAAATTAGGATCTATTCAGGAAGTTAAAACATCTTAATAGGTATCACAGAACACTATTGTTGGCCTTTAGAAGTAAAGGAAGTAGGCGAATTGTTCGTATCTAACCGCGATAGAATTAGTATTGTATGCCAAATTGGAAAAAAGTAATCGTATCGGGTTCGAATGCGATTTTAAATAACATCACATCTAGTGGCGATATCTCCGCCAGTGGGGATATTTATGCAACTAATTTTTATGGAAATTTAGAAGGCACAGCATCTGTATCAACTACTTCTTCATATAGCAATACTATTTCTATTAGTAATGATTTTAATAATAGAATTATTACAGCAAATGGTAATAGTACATTAAATGCAGAACAAAATTTAAGTTTTAATGGCTCTACTCTTGAATTAACAGGAAGTCTTACTATCGATGCTAATAACCCTATTACAATTAGGGGACAAGCAGGTAATGTTATTACTGTAACAAATGAAGGATCTACCGATATTGTTAAAATTGGTGACGTTAATTTAAATTCCGGAGAAACCCTTATTACTATAAATGATAACACCAATACTATTACTCTTGATGCGTCTAATAAGTTAGACATTAATGCTAACATTGATGTTAGTAATTATAATATTACTGCAAGTATAATAAGTGCTAGTTCTTTTATAGGTAACTTAACAGGAACTTCAACTTTAGCATCTAATTTAACAGGTACTCCTAGCATTATTGTAAATAATATAACAGCTTCAGGTAATATAAGTGCAAGTGGTGATTTATATTCTACACATGTATTTATTCCACAAGGTATAATTACTGCAGATGCTGGGTTAATTTTTGGAGATACTATTGCAGGAAATTCAGGATACATAGCCGATAATGATGGAAGTCTTGTTATTGGGTATAATGATAGTGACAAACTCAGCATTAGTGATAATAATGAAGCTTTAACATTAGCAGGAAATACTCGAATAACAGGACATATTACAGCTTCGAAAAATGTAAGTGTTAGTGGTGATCTTATAGTTGGTGGTAATATAACTGCAAACCAATATATAGTTTCATCTTCAGTTACCTATATGACCCAATCATTCAGTAGTGGTTCTACAGTATTTGGGGATACTCTTGATGATACACACCAATTTACGGGCAGTGTTGATATAACAGGTTCATTATCAATCCCCGGATTTACAGATGTTTCCGCATCATTAGCAAGTAAAGGAAACACAAACACTACAGGTACCCCATCAGATAACCAAATTGCTGTATGGACAAATTCAAATACTATTGAAGGTACAAGCGATTTTACGTTTGATGCCGGAGCCTTAATTGTAGAAGGGGGTGGGACTACCATTTTTAATAACCAAAATGATGATGCTACTTTTCAAATTAAAGGAAGTAGTGATGACAACCTATTACAAGTTAACCCACAGTCTGGGGATAAAGTAGGTATTGGTACTTTAACCCCTTCTGAAAAATTAACTGTTGAAGGTAATATAAGTGCAAGTGGTAATATTATAGGTAATAGTTTAAGTTTAAGTACTAATCCTACAATTAGTGGAAGTGTAGGGGATTCTATAATTGATATTTCATTATCTGGTGATGAAACGTATAAATTAGGAGTTATAAAAAGAGAATTTAATTTTGATGACCCAGCGAATATAAATGATAAAGAAATAGCTACTTTAAATACTAATAATTTTGTAAAAGGTATTTTCCAATTAGAAATAAAAGCCAAAGGTTATAATATTGAAAATGGGAACACACCAACAACTAATACTTCAAGTTTAGAACAAAAAATCTATATAAACAGAGATACAGAACCTGCCTATGTAGTAGATATTCAAGGCGACCCTGAACTCTATACTATATATTACCCTAATGTATTTACACAGAATGAATATAATAATTTTTATCAAGATGAACCTTATATGGATTATGATGAAGTTGAAGGAAAATTAAAGCTAAATTTTACCCAAACAGTGGGTGCTAATAATTTTTATTCTAATTCTGATACCACAGTAATTGTAAAATACGAAATATATAATATATAAATGCCTAAATTTACATTCCATAATAATATTAACTTTTATAGTTCAAGTGGGTTAAATTTTTACCCCACTCCTGAGACTATAGTTAGTGAATCTGGGTATAAACTTGAAGCATTTAATAGTGGTAGTTTAATTATATATAAACCTAACTCAGGGTCAATCCCCTCACAATATTTACTCAATATTAGTAGTTCTAATAATGAACCCCGTATTGGTTTTGGTTTTGAACCCACTCAAAAGTTTGAAAAAACCTTTGAAATCAAATCATCAAAAGACTCACAATTTGGTACTGAATTTGTTTTAAAAAGTAGCCGTACAACCAAAGGAGGAGAAATTGGCGATTACGCGGGTATAATTGATTTTATTATTGATAGTGGTAGTTACAAAAAGGTTAATATATCTGGTTCTATAGCTGATATAAAAGCAGAAGTAACAAATATTACTGAACAAGGAGCTACCGGTGATATAGTATTAAGTGCTGCTAGTAGTGTTAAATTATCCCCACAAGAAGTTTTAAGAATTAACGGTGCAACTTCAAACTTTAGCTCTTCTTTAAGAGTTATGGGAAGTAATCTTACGGTTGATTATAATTTAATTAGTGATGGCAACACCCAATTAAATGGCAATACTATAGCAACATTAATTACAGCAAGTGGTGATATTAGTTCAAGTGGTAATATTTATGGTGCTAATTTAATTGGTAATGTATTAGTTCCTATTGATTCTACCCCACAATATAACCAAGTAAGTTATTACCATTCTGAAGCTACATTTGGTGATATTCCTGAAACTTCTTCAGCAGACTTTAAATTCTTTAGAACTGGAGAAAGTGGATACGCTAACTCAGCTTTAGAATTAACAGGCTCATTATTAGTTAAGGGGAATACAACATTAAATGGTTCTTTAACAATTACAGGTTCTCAACTAATAACCGACGATATCACTTCAGACGGCACAATCCGTGCAAGGGTAAAGTCATTCGATATACCGCACCCTACTCGCAAGAATAAGCGCCTAGTTTATGGTGCACTCGAGGGACCTGAACACGGTATTTATTGTCGGGGTGAATCTAAAGAACTAAAAACACTTTTGCCTCCTGAATGGAGAGCTATGGTAAATACAAAAGGAATAACTGTTCAAATTACTCCTATAGGAGAATGGCAGCCTTTATATTTTAAAAAATTACACAGTAACTGGTTATATTTTGGGTGTGGAGATGATAGAAAAAATGTTCATTTCTACTGGGAAATAAAAGGTGAAAGAACAGATGTTCCTTCACTAGAAACGGTCCAATAAATATTTATAACCAGTGCCAGTATACAATAGAGATATAATTATAACCCCAGCGAGTGGATCCATGATATTTAGTGGATCTGCTGGGGCAACCTTTTCTGAAATCGTTGTAGACGATAATGCTAACATTAACTTACAATTAAAAGATGGTAGCACGTTCACAGTTACGGGTTCAGTAAATATCTCATCTTCAGCAGACATTTCTTTAAATGTTTCTGGTACTTTATCTACAGACGATATAATTTTAAGGGGAACACTTGATTTAGGAACCTTTTAATATTTATTAATGATTAATCAAACAACGCGTTAAACAACATATAAGATATGGCACAAACAATAAAAATAAGAAGAGGTGGTATAGGTACCTTAGCCACTACTACACCTGGAAGCATTGGATCCGGTATTGCTTCAGGTGAATTAATCTTAGGTACAGGATCATTTAATGGTCTTACCGGTCCTTTACTTTTAGCAGCTAATGCTACTAACGTAGTTTCTCCTGCTTATTCTAGAATAGACACTATTGCCGATGGACCTGCTTTAGAATCAGCTATTGGAGCATCTGGTGATATTAACCTTACAGGTTTAACTATTCACTCTGGTAGTAAATTCTATCGTTATAGTGGTGTTAACTCAACAGGATTTGAAGAATTAACAGTTTCTGCAGGTAGTTTTGAAGGTGACTATGTAGCAAGTATTACAGATGCTACAAACAATGGTATCACAATTAGTGGTGGTACAGGAAATGCTTCTACACCTTCAATTATCCTTAATTTAAATGACTTAACATCTGCTACTATAACCCCAGCAGATGATAGTATTGCTTTTGTAGACCTTGATAATGGCGGTACAAGAAAAGAATCTGTTGTAGACTTTGTATCTGCAATCGCAGGTACTAATACAGCTGCTTCTAGTGGTCAGCTTATAGTTGCCGATGCCTCTGATAGTGTTAAAGGTGTTGTTGAATTAGCAACAGCAGCAGAAGCTAGCACAGGCACTTCAACCACCCTCGCAGTAACGCCAGCTGGTCTTACTCAATTTATAGCAGATGCTACTGGTTCAATTGCTGCCAGTAGTACTGATTTGGTCAACTCAGGTGTAATTAATTCATTATCTGCCTCTATTGCAACCGATATTAATGCCAACACAGGTAATGTTGAAGGTGTAACTGGCCAAGTTGCTTACTTTGATGATACTAACTCAGTATCAGGTTCTACAGGATTTACTTTTGCAGATAATGTATTAACAGTCGGTACTTCTACATTTGGTACAAACACTACAATTGCTGGTGACTTAACAGTTAATGGTACTACAACAACAATTAATTCAAATACAGTTAATATAGATGATAATATTATAGTTGTTAACTACGGTGGTTCAGCAGCAACTGCAGGTATCTATGCAATTGATGCTACAGGAGGAACTACTGCCACAGGTTCATTAGTTTGGGATGGAAATAATACTAAAGATTGGTGGAAAGCGGGACCTAAAGGGTCTGAAAAACGCGTTGTAACCTTCAATGATAATGGTGGTGGAACTGACACAGCTATTCAAAGATTAGATAGTGATAGTCATTTAGTTGATTCTAGTCTTACAGATGATGGTACTACTGTTACAGTTGCTAGTAACGTAGATCTTACATTACAAGGCACAGGTCAATTAACAGTCCCAGAAGCTGTATTATTTACTGGTTTAACAGTTACAGATTCAGGTGCTGCCACAGATGAAGTATTATTTGTCCAAACAGATGGAACTGTTGGTCAAATAGACGCATCTGCAACCACAGATGAAATGGTTGGAATACTTGGTTATAAGAGTAGTGGAGGTATGACTTTCAGTACTTTAATTGACGGAGGTACATTCTAAAAAAAATATATATACTTTTTGTAGAGAGTCTTGGTTTTCCAAGACTCTTTGCTATTTATACATGCAGTATATACTGTTAACATTTTTAAATAGACCATATATATGGCACAAGTAGTTAAATTAAAGCGAAGCGCCGTCGCCGGTAATGTCCCTGAAAGTGGGGATATGGTAGCAGGGGAATTGGCTATGAACACAGCCGACGGAAAGTTATTCTTAAGAGATGAAACCACCGTACGACCCATTCTAACTACCGATAATGAAATTACAGGTAGTATAAATTTAATAGGCAATATAACAGCCTCAGGTGATATAAGTGGAAGCGGAAATTTATACGCTAATTTATCATCAAATTCTAGCAACTACAATACAGTTGTTTACAATAATTCTACAGGTCAATTTTTCTACACAGGTTCATATGGAGGAGATGGTGGTTCAAGTTTAACTGTAGGTGGAACTGTAGGTGCTATACAATATAGTGATGGAGCTGGAGCTTTAGATTTTAATAATAATTTTATAATAGAAGATTCTAATAATGCAACACGTTTAGGACCTGCTATAAGATTTAAAACAGATACTAATACATCAGCATTTGTAGATGATATTAGTAATAATTTATCATTAAGGTATAGAGGTCTTACATTTTCTACTATACAAAATTTTACAGGAAGTTTTGCTAATTTTGAAGGTAAAAAAGGACATTTAATGTTATATCCTCAAACTGAAATTTATGGAACTACACTTAATAATCTTGAATATTTAGAAAACTCACAACTTATAGCATCTTCAAGATTTCATGTTGTTGACGATAAAAAACAACATACTGCTAAAATAATAAATCTAGATAATAATATATATGGGGGTGAAGGTGGAGGAGCAGCGGCCTTACTAATAGGAACTAGAAATAGTGGATGTCAATCTCAAGTCGCCGCCCCATTTACTTTTGTTGATTTTCAAGTTGGCTGCGGTGTCCACCAAGGACAATCTATAGGAGGGATATATTATGATCCTTGTGGAACACAATTTGCTTCTAACGGTAATAGTGTTGTATATCAAGGATTTGTATATCAAGGCTCAGATAAAAAACTTAAAAAACATATCACTGATACTAAAAGAGGTATAGATGATATAATGTCTATGAAAGTTAAAGATTATAGGTGGAAAGGTAATTCTAGAACTTCTACTAAATCTATAGGTTTGATAGCCCAAGATCTACAAGAAACACATCCTGAATTAGTTACTACTTTAAATGACACTTTAAATGTTAATTACACAGGAATAGTTCCAATGTTAATTAAAGCTATACAAGATCAACAAGAACAAATTGATGATCTAAAAAAACAATTAGAAAACAAGTAAGAAATGAGATTTATAAGCGCATCACTTACCCGATCATCTTCATTCTACGCTAGAATTTCTGGTTCAGAATCAGGCAGTTTAGTCTCATCTTCTTTTACAATTACTACACACAAAGATTTAGGAGGTTTTGATGGAGATTTTACAGATGGTAAAGTAATATTTACAGTTCCCTCTCAATCTGCTGGTGGGTCCGCAGATGTAAAAGCATTAGTTATAAGTGCTTCAGGAGATAACCCACGAATTGGTGTAGGTGTTAGTAATCCACTTAAAGCATTTGACTTTAAAGAAGTTAGTGATACTAATAGAGGTGGTGAAATATTAATTAGAGGTTCTAGAACAATAAAAGGTGCTGAAGTTAATGATGAAGCGGGTAGAATTAATTTTATAATTGACAGTGGTTCTTTTAGTAACGTTGAAACTTCAGGTTCATCAGCCGAAATAGTAGCACTTGTAGATAGTGTTGATAAAACAGGGATACAAGGTAGTTTATCCCTTAGAGTATCAGAAGGTAAAACTCTTGCACCACAGCAAGTATTGAAAATAGTTGGTAACCCAGGTGGAGGAGGATCCTCTGTAGAGGTTACAGGTTCATCTGAATTTAGTTCAAATGTTACTGTTAAAGAAAACCTTATAATTGATGGTAAAATAGATTCATTTATTACCGCCTCAAGTGGAATAAGTGCCAGTGGAGATATTGAAACTAGTGGGGATGTTATAGCAACAAATTTTGTTGTTTCTGAAAATGGAAACCTTAAAACTGTAGGATCAGGAGAATATGTAAACTTACAAACTGATCAAATAGCACTAGGATTTGGAAGTTCTTGGGATATTTTAATTAAAAAAGGTGAGGGTTTTATTTTTAATGAAGACGGAGGAGCATTTGGTGGGGCATTTGTTCGTGATTTTAGA